>Ga0209386_1000182_pt1 | contig 32508 bp, 24 predicted proteins | sample NGEPertwo_FD_184510 | JGI IMG/M metagenome (GOLD analysis project Ga0209386, IMG submission 184510) | Arctic peat soil microbial communities from the Barrow Environmental Observatory site, Barrow, Alaska, USA - NGEE Permafrost154B-two... | ecosystem: Environmental > Terrestrial > Soil > Wetlands...
ACCCTAAGAGTCCGTTATTCCTGAGAGGAACTAATCTCAAAGACATGACTATTATCATTGATGAATGTCAGAATTTCACGATTATGGAATTGCGTAAAATATTGACTCGCATTCATGATTCCTGTAAAGTCGTTTGCATCGGACATTCAGGACAAATTGACATTCCTGCTTCCAAAAGCGGTTTTGTCCCGTATATGGAACACTTTAAGGATCAACCGTATTGCAAGATTGTTACATTAACTAAGAACTTCCGTGGAGAATTAGCGAATTGGGCAGACACATTGAAATAATGGAGGATGATATGGGATCACAAGCAGTCAAAAGAATTTACGTCGAGAAAAAGTTAGGCTATGACATTGAGGCCAAGGGTCTTCTTAGGGATTTAATAGAGAATTTGGGCATTGTAGGATTAGAGGATTTAAGAATAATTAATCGTTATGATATATCTGGTATTTCAGCTGAGGAGTTTACTCGGTCTCGCCCTATTATTTTTGCTGACCCTCCATTGGATCAGGTGATTGACGAGTATTTGGAACTTCCACCTAAGGATCTAGTTTTTGCTATGGAATACCTGCCTGGACAGTATGATCAACGAGCGGATTCTGCGGCTCAGTGTGTTCAAATCTTAACCCAAAAGGAGCGACCCAATATTTCTTGCGCTAAGGTAATCGTACTCAAGGGTCAACTTTCTGTAGAAGATTTTCAAAGAGTAAAAGCTTATTGCATTAACCCTGTAGAAGCCCGTGAGGCTTCTCTAGAGAAACCAGAAAATCTGGAATTTGAGCCAGTGATACCGCCTGCTGTAGCAATTATTGATCGTTTTATGCAGAAGTCTCCGGATGAGCTGAAGGCGTTCTTCCAAGAAACCGGTCTAGCAATGAGTTATGAGGATTTAGCATTCTGTCAGGGGTATTTCCGAGATACAGAGAAACGGAATCCCACAATTACAGAGATCCGAGTGATTGATACTTACTGGTCGGATCATTGTCGGCATACGACGTTTAATACTCGGATAGAAGAGGTTACGTTTTCAGAAGGGGATTTTGCACACCCACTAACCATTGCTTATCAAGAGTACCTCGCTTCTAGGAAATATGTCTATGGTGAAAATCCTTCAAATAGAGATGTCTGTCTTATGGATATTGGTGTTTTAGGAATGAAAGAACTGAAGAAGAGAGGGGTTCTAACAGACCTCGATGAATCAGATGAGATCAATGCCTGTAGTATTGTAGTGAATGTGGATCTCAACGGTCAGGATGAAGAATGGCTAGTGATGTTTAAAAATGAGACCCATAATCATCCTACAGAAATAGAGCCGTTCGGAGGTGCTGCTACCTGCTTGGGTGGAGCAATACGTGACCCTTTGTCCGGTCGCACATACGTTTATCAGGCTATGCGTGTGACTGGGAGCGGGGACCCTAGAGCCAAACTAGAAGATACACTATCTGGAAAATTGTCTCAAAGAAAGATAACTAGAGGTGCGGCGTCGGGATACAGTGCCTACGGTAATCAGATTGGAATTGCCACCGGACAAGTTACAGAAATTTATCATGAAGGCTTTGTGGCCAAACGGATGGAAATTGGGGCCGTGATTGCAGCTGCTCCCCGTAAAAATGTTGTGCGCAAAGCACCTGAACCCGGTGATGTCGTAGTTTTGGTTGGTGGAAGAACAGGCCGAGACGGGTGTGGCGGTGCTACAGGCTCTTCGAAAGAACATACTTGTGATTCATTATTGAGTTGTGGTTCGGAAGTTCAAAAAGGAAATCCTCCCACTGAACGCAAGATTCAAAGGCTCTTTCGTAATCCGAACGTAAGTACGCTCATTAAACGATGTAATGATTTCGGCGCCGGTGGCGTTGCGGTAGCCATTGGAGAATTAACGGATGGTTTAGAAATTAACCTAGATACGGTTCCCAAAAAGTATGATGGTCTTGATGGAACAGAACTTGCGATTTCTGAATCTCAGGAACGCATGGCAGTGGTGATTTCAGCCGAAGACTTGGAGCAGTTTGTCAGGTATGCACAGGAGGAAAACCTGGAAGCTACTTTAGTGGCAAGGGTTAGTTCTAACTCCAGACTCAAGATGTTTTGGCGGGGACAGGCGATTGTCGACGTCAGCAGAGAGTTCCTCAATACCAATGGGGTTAAGCAGAAAACGAAGGTTCAGGTGACGCTTCCTAAGGCACCAAGTAACTATTTCAAGAGTCTCCCAAAAACGGTCGAGCAGAAATTATCCGGAGTTAACGAAGACGTTTCTTTGATTAAAGAAGCTTGGCTGGTTAATTTGGCGGACTTAAATGTCTGTAGCCAGAAAGGATTAGCAGAGAAGTTTGACGGCAGCATTGGAATGTCTTCTGTTTTGATGCCGTTGGGTGGTAAGTATCAAACAACCCCGGCAGAAGGCATGGTTGCAAAAATTCCGGTGCTGTCTGGGGACACAAATACTGCGACCATGATGACTTATGGCTATAACCCGCTAATGGCTATTTGGAGTCCGTTTCACGGTGCCTTATATGCTGTTGTTGATGCTGTTACCAAAATCGTCGCCTTGGGTGGCGATTACAGCAAAGTGCGACTTACCCTGCAAGAGTATTTTGAAAAACTGGGCACAGATCCTGTAAAGTGGGGGAAACCCTTCAGTGCCTTACTGGGGGCCTTCTATGCTCAGAAAAAGCTAGGCATTCCCGCTATTGGGGGCAAAGACAGTATGTCGGGCACCTTCATGGACTTGAATGTACCTCCCACGTTGGTGGCCTTTGCTGTCAATGTTACCCGTGTTGATAAGGTTATGTCCCAAGAGTTTAAAAGTATCGGCAGTCAAGTGGTCCTGGTATCCTCCGAGCGAGATAAAGATGAAATCCCTAATTTTGGCCACCTGATTAAGAATTATCAGAAGATTAACGAGTTAATCCACTCAGGGAAAGTATTGGCAGCTCATACCGTTAGAATGGGAGGACTGGCTGCTGCTCTTAGCAAAATGTCGTTTGGGAATCGAATTGGGATAGTTCTTAACGATCCAACAGATATTAAGAGTATGTTTGCTGTGGACTATGGCTCAATCGTCTTGGAAATCTGTGAGCGAGTGAATTTAGAAGAAGATTTCGGTGAGGTAGAGTATCAATTGCTTGGTTTCACTCAGGAAAAACCTGTGATCACAGTTAATGGAGTAGATATTGAACTGGATATTGCTTTAAAGGCCTGGGAAAGGCCCCTAGAGAAAATATACCCTACTCAGACCGACAAAGTTGCCGATCCGGTCGTAATTAGTTATGACCTTCGCAATACTCAAAAGCCGTCCCTAAAGCTTGCCAAGCCACGAATCTTTATTCCAGTATTTCCTGGTACCAATTGCGAATACGATTCGGCTAAGGCCTTTGAGAAGGCTGGAGGCTTGGTTGAGACCTTGGTGATCCGAAATCTCAGGCCTATTGATGTGGAACAATCCATCCAAGAGATAGTTAAAAGGATCCGCCAGTCCCAAATTGTTATGTTGCCCGGCGGTTTTAGTGCTGGGGATGAACCGGATGGTTCAGGCAAATTCATAGCCGCCATGTTCAGAAATCCAAGAATTAAAGAAGCGTTGTTAGAACTATTAAAACATCAAGACGGACTAATGCTCGGGATTTGCAATGGATTTCAAGCTTTGATTAAACTAGGGCTCGTTCCACACGGAGAAATTATGGATTTAAACGAGGGCTCACCGACCCTCACGTACAACAAAATAGGGCATCATGTTTCCCGCATGGTCCAAACAAAAGTTGTTTCCACCTTATCCCCTTGGTTTAGCGGTGTTCAACTAGGTGAAGTTCATACTGTGCCAATCTCACACGGAGAAGGACGGTTTGTCGCTTCTAATGAGGTGATCCAGACGTTGATTACTAATGGACAAATTGCCACCCAATATGTCGATCTCGACGGTAACCCAAGCAATGATATTATTTACACTCCAAATGGTTCTTACGAAGCAATTGAAGGAATTACTAGCCCGGATGGACGCATACTAGGAAAGATGGCTCATTCCGAAAGAACTGGTAGGGGAGTAGCTATTAATATCCCAGGGAATCAGTATCAACCTATTTTCACAGGTGGAGTAAATTACTTCAGAGGATAACCCACGTTGTCTGTCGAATTATAGTACAAAGAGACTATTTATTAATGCAAATAGGAGATGAATTTTATGAAAACACAATTTTCAAGCGCTATTATTACCGAACAGGACAAAAAAGTTGCCATTGTTTCTGTCCAACAGGCTGTTTTGCATAATGCTACGGATGCCATTATGATTATCAAAGCATTACTCCCTGCCTTTGATGGAATTCCAGTCGTACTTGTGACGAAAAATAAAGAAGGTGTTCCAGCTTATTATGGAAGATCAGACCTTGTACTCCTCCTTGAGAATATCAATATTAATGAAGCTTCTTGGATTGAGGTGTCAGCGGACATTGACTTAACTAATCATTCTTGCCCATTAAATGAAGGGATTAAACTTGAAGTCTAATAATGGACATTTGGACGAACTCACGTAAAATACTACATGTCGATATGGATGCATTCTATGCTTCTGTAGAGCAGCGCGACGATCCGTCACTACTGGGCAAGCCAGTAGTGGTAGGCGGCGGACTTAACAGCAGGGGTGTTGTTTCCGCTGCCTCTTATGAAGCACGCAAATTTGGAATTCACTCTGCTATGCCCATAGCAGAGGTTTACCGGCGGTGTCCTCACGCAGTTTTTTTACCTGTAAACATGCAAAAATATCAAGAAGTATCAAAACAAATCCAGCGGATATTTTTAACTTATACGCCGATGGTGGAACCACTTTCTTTGGATGAAGCCTTTTTAGACATTACTGGATCTACAAGCTTATTTGGTCCCGCAGCTGAAATCGCTCTTAACATTAAACAACGTATCCAGCAAGAACTTAACTTGACGGCTTCTGTTGGGCTAGCCTGCAATAAATTCCTAGCCAAGATCGCCTCCGACTTGAGAAAACCGGATGGCTTCGTCGTTGTTCAACCAGACGGAATTCAGGAATTTCTTGACCCGCTGTCTGTAGAAAGGCTTTGGGGAGTCGGTAAAAAAACGGCAGAGCAGTTGCACCACCTTAATATCAGAACGGTTAGAGACTTACGGAACTTAGAACAGGGATACATAACTCAGCTACTTGGAGTTCTTGGAGGTCAGCTATATCAATTAGCCCTAGGGAACGATGATAGACCTGTAGAAAGTGAAAAGACCATTAAATCTATCGGTCGAGAGACTACTTTTGCCACGGATACTGCTGACCGGGATCTTTTAGAGACGGTTTTACTGAAACTTTCCGTTGATGTGGGACGAAGTGCACGAAACAAATCTCTTAAAGGCAAAACTATTACCCTGAAAGTCCGTTATAACGATTTTCGTGCAATCTCACGATCTCATACATTAACACGGCCTATTAATCTTGATGATGTGATTTATCAAGAAGCTTGTCACATGTTAGGTGAGGTAGCACTAAAGCAACCGCTTAGGTTAATTGGCGTAACGCTCAGCAACCTGACTGATAATGAAGAAAGTCAACTTTCTCTGTTTACTGAGCCGAGCAAATATAGTGAAAATCTCACAAAGATCATAGATTCAGTCAAAGAAAAATACGGAGAAGCGTGTATTACGAGGGCTAAACTTATAAGACCTAAAGATAACTTAGAATAAAAGTTGTTAATGTTGTATTATCAAGTGAACTCGTTCAGCTTAAGCTGAACATTGAAACTTCAGTAGGGGATTCTACCCCCACTGAAGCGACGTAGAACGCTCCCACTTCATAGAAGTGGGAGTCTTACGAATAGATAAATAGTAAATGGCACAACCCCCCACTTGATCTATAAGGGGAGAGTTGTGCCATTTCTGTAACCAATAGAAAAGTGGTGGCATTTTCTTGAATGCACAACTGTTCTATTGGTTATTTAACATAAAATGGTAAATAACCAAAATTGATCACGGATAAAGGTATCCTTTAATAAACTATATAAGCTTAGATGCTTTTGGGAGGGAAGGTCATTGAACGACGTAGTTGAAGTGCAAAACGTAGGCATGAAATATCAATCCCTCAATGGAGAAATAGCTGCTTTAGAAAATATTAGTTTTAAAGTCCGTAAAGGGGAGTTCGTCAGCATTGTCGGCCCCAGCGGGTGCGGTAAGTCTACCCTATTATCAATTATTGCAGGCCTCCTATCTGCAACGAACGGGACCGTCTTACTTTCTGGGGAAAAGGATATAGGGACTTCCCTTAAAATCGGATACATGTTGCAAAAAGATCATCTCTTTGACTGGAGAACTATTTACCAAAATGTCATGATAGGTATGGAAATAAGGAGGATTGTAACACCTGAAGCGAAAGATCGGGCCTTAGAACTACTTAAGACATATGGACTCTACGAATTCAAGGATAAGTATCCAAACCAGCTTTCGGGTGGTATGCGGCAAAGAGTAGCTCTCATACGAACCTTGATGACCGATCCTCAAATCCTTCTTCTGGATGAAGCCTTCTCTGCCTTAGATTATCAAACTAGACTCGTTGTTAATCAGGATATCTATGCCATTATTAAACAGGAGAACAAAACTGCTCTTTTGGTTACCCACGATATTGCAGAGAGTATCAGTATGTCAGATCGTGTCATTCTCTTATCTAAACGACCAGGAACTATCAAAAACATCTATGAAATAAAGCTAAGTTGTGATAACCGGACACCCTTATCCTCTCGTGAAACACCAGAGTTTCAGTACTATTTTCAAGAGATTTGGAAGGGGCTGGATGTCCATGTCTAAACAAGGAGAAGAAAGTATGCCTCGCAGCACTAAAGAATCTTCTCTTTCTCTTGAACATATTGCATACTTGCGTCGTGTTAGGATGGAGAAAATCTACATTCGTATTATCCAATTGATGATTTTGGTCATTGCCTTAGGACTTTGGGAGATTTGCGCTAATGTCAAGATCGTAGATCCGTTTATCACAAGCCAACCAACAAGGATCATTAAAACTATTATTAGGTTGTATGAAGAGGGAGCACTTTTTCACCACATTGGTATTACCTGTCTTGAAGCGGTGGTCGGCTTTGTCTTGGGGACTCTATTAGGAACTATGATTGCCATTATCCTTTGGTGGTCAGAATTCTTATTAAAAATTTTAGAACCCTATTTAGTAGTATTCAATAGTATACCCAAAATCGCGCTTGGTCCAGTGTTTATAGTATGGATAGGAGCAGGCCCAGCGGCAATCATTGTCATGACGTTGTCTATTTCACTAATAGTCACCGTGTTAGAAGTCTTAAATGGGTTTTTAGCAATAGATGAAGAAAAGATCAAGCTCGTCCAGACCTTTGGTGGTACAAAGTTTCAAGTTCTTACTAAAGTGTTGCTTCCAGCGTCGTCTCCGACATTTATAAATGCCCTTAAGATTAATGTTGGATTATCTTGGGTCGGAGTCATAGTGGGCGAGTTTTTAGTTTCCAAAGCTGGCTTGGGTTATCTCATTGTTTACGGAGGCCAAGTTTTCAAATTGGACCTAGTCATGACCAGTGTCATTTTATTGGGCATCTCAGCTACTATTATGTATCAGGGGGTGGTTTACCTTGAAAAATTGCTTGTGAAGAACAAAGTCTAGATCAAAAATAAAGTTATTTAGGAAACTAAAAATTATGTACGAGGAGGCGGATTAACATGATGAAAAATAAGTTTATGAAAAATAAGTTTGTGCTCATACTTATCGTGTTAATGTTAGGGATGTGTTTAGTTCTATCCGGTTGTAGTAATAAAACTGAGCTCACAAAAGTTAAAGTGTCAGAGGTAACACACTCAATTTTCTATGCTCCGCAGTACGTTGCTCTTACTCAAGGGTTCTTTAAAGAAGAGGGGCTTGATATTGAATTAACAAATGGTGCAGGAGCAGATAAGGTCATGACTGCTGTATTGTCTGGGCAGTCGGATATTGGGCTTGCCGGGCCTGAAGCAAGTGTGTATGTCTACAACGAAGGCAAAGAGGATCATAGTGTTGTATTTGCTCAACTCACCAATGGGGATGGAACGTTTCTCATGGGCCGAAATCCCAATCCTAACTTTCAATGGAGCGATCTTAAAGGGAAAACTGTTATTGGTGGACGTAAAGGCGGCATGCCTGCAATGGTCCTCCAGTACGTACTGAATAGAAATGATCTTACTACTGGAAAAGATGTATTCATCGATACCACAATGCAATTTGCAGCAATGCCAGGTGCCTTCATAGGAGGCCAAGGTGATTATGTCATTATCTTTGAGCCTACAGCATCAAGTATGGAAAAGGCAAGTAAAGCATATATCGTAGCTTCTCTTGGTAAAGAGAGCGGTGAAGTTCCATATACCGCATATTTCACAAAGAAGAGCACCATCGATAAAAATCCTGATTTTCTTCAGAAGTTTACTAATGCAATTTACAAGGGTCAGAGTTGGGTAACCAATCATACTCCAGAGGAAATTGCCAAAGCCATCAAGCCCCAATTTCCAGAGGAACAAGACGAGATACTGGTGAGTGCTGTCAAACGTTATAAAGAACAGAACAGCTGGAAAACAGACCCAGTTCTGAATGAAAAGGATTTTTATCTCCTTCAAAAAATTATTAAGGATGCAGGAGAACTAAATAAAATTGCGCCTTATGAAAAAGTAGTAACAAAGCAATTTGCAGAAAAGTCAATTAAAATCAACTAATGAAAAAAACTAGAGGGATCAAGCATTAATGCTTGATCCCTCTAGTTTAATTTCCTGTGACTTGTGGTAAAATGAATAAGAAGTAAAGTCTTAATGTCTGGGATTCGATTAATCAAAGTGGTTATCTGATGTCTGAAAATAAAGACGTTGAAATGAGAAATAGAATGAATAGTGAACAAAAAACTCCAGTTGGTTTTGGCGTACTCTTAATTTTGATTTCCACAGTGGGGTTCAGTATTTACCCGATATTAGGAAAATATATCTTTGCTGGCGGTGGGAGCCTTTCTACAGTATTATTTGTTAGATTTACCATAAGTGCACTTTTTTTCTGGATAATTATGATATGGCGAGAAGGATTCCCCAGACTCCCATTAAGAATATGGCTTATTCTATGGGGCATGGGAGGGATATGCTATTCGTTAATGTCCGGTCTCTACTTATCCTCGGTGCGCTTTATTCCGGCGTCCTTAGCCGCCTTGCTTTTATATGCATATCCGATCATTGTTACTGTTATTGCGGTTTTGACTAAACAAGAAAAATTATCAAGATTCAAATTATTTGGATTGTTGATATCAACAATCGGCTTGGTTTTAGTATTAGGAGTTGCTATGAACGACATTAATACTTATGGAGTTGCTCTTGCTCTAGGGTCTGCCTTCGCTTATGCAACCTATGTTATCATTGGAAATCAAGTGTTACAGACAACGACACCGTTAGTCACTATTACGATGATTTCTACCTCAGCAGCTCTTACTTATGGAATAATAGGGGTTACAACGAGTGGGACGACTTGGAACCTTGCTTGGAACACATGGCTAGGGATCGGAGGTATCGCCTTTTTCTGCACCATTATAGCAATGTTGACATTTTTTGAGGGTATGAAACTTATAGGTGCGATTTCCGCATCAATTATTAGTACACTCGAACCAGTTCTGACCGCAATTTTCGCCGTTATATTACTTGATGAACATCTTTCACTCTTACAAGCAGCGGGGGGAATTCTTGTAGTCATGGGTGGTGTTTTAGCTGTCTTGTCACCCCGACGGAATGCAATTCAAACTCCAAAGGAAAGGTCAACTATGTAAACTAGAATGCTTTTATTGCAATATCAAACGATAAAAAGGAGGAGAAACGATGGCGGTATTCAAGGAAATTACATGTTTTCAAGAATTAGGACGGATTCTGGACGAATCTAACCAACATCAAGTCATACTTTTCAAACACAGTACTACTTGCCCAACTAGCAGCTACGCTTGGCAGGAAGTGCAGAATTTTATCACGGAAAGTCCAGATGAGGTTTTGGTAGGTATGATTAAAGTCATTGAATCCCGCCCGGTTTCCAACCAGGTGGCCGAGGAACTAGGTATAAAACATCAATCTCCTCAAGTGTTGCTTGTCGAGGAACGACAAGTTCTGTGGCATGCCTCACACCAGGATGTGACGAAAACCAGACTAATGAAGGCATTGGCAGGGGAAATCCTACCTATAAATTTAACTAATAATTTCCTGTAAAAATTGTCAGGATTTATTATACAGAAAAAGGGATAGGATTCATAGCTTCTATGAACTCCTATCCCTTTTTCTGTATAGCTTCTAGAGCTAACGTTCAGTAGTTTCAGCTGGGTCTTATTGTTCGGACTTGAGTGGTTTCAATTCCACAAGGGTAGAGTTGCCTTGCTGGTTTAGTTGAATGTGCTCCGCACCATCGACAGAGACATAATTTTCTACTCCGACAAATTTAATCTCTTTCATCTGACCGTCTGTGACGATGTAAGCAATTTGATTATCATATACAACTACTTGGCCTTTTAAACCAATGAGCATGCGAACATTCTGGAAGGGAATTATCCCTTCCCATTCAGTTTTTAACGAAGGATTAGTTAACTCTGAACCGTCTGACGTAGTTTTAATCTTTATCAGTTCATTGTTGATTACTTCACCAATATAGACTTTTCCATCTCTGATTCCTAAAATTCTATCGTTTGATTTATTAGAGATGACCCGGCGTTTATTACCATTCAAGGCAATGAGTTTACGTGTATTGCCAATTTTGCTGTCAATATAAAGTGTTCCATTTCTGTCTGAGGCAGCCATATTATCGATAGCCTCTCCTGATTTATTCAGAGTACGCACGTTTTTCATAACATCTATTTCCATGAGCAGTTGAGTGGATTCGCTTTTCACAGTTAAATAGATCAAATTAGAAGATGTTGAGAAAACTACATTTTCAATTTTCCCGCCTTTTGGCAATTTATCAATCGTCTGATTGAAACGATCATCTGGAGGGGTATCATCATTACTTTCTGGTAGTTCAAGGGAATACAATTCGGTAATTTGAGGATTTCCATATCGTTTTTCGGTCCAAGGTTTCACTGGAACCACTTTTTCAATCGTTTGGTTGGGGTCCTCCGTTTTTAGTTCATCAGGAGTCAAATTTTGTTTTGGGGTCACTTTGGATTTAGGGTATACAGTAACAGTAGTTACTTCATTTGGATTTTTCTTGGTATAAAAATAAAGCAACGTATTTCGGTCGGGCAGCCAATGGTAGGTAAGAACGCCCAATGTTTTATCAGTATTAGAAGGAGATTTTTTTTCAAATACTTGCTTACCCTGTATAAGGTTAAAAATTTTAAAAGTACCGTTCTCCGTATAAGCTAAATAATCCTTAGCATAGGATATTTGAATATTTTCAAGGTTAGTACCTGGAATCGTAGCAGTGAGATTAAGAGTGATCGGTTCACTTGCTGCCAATGGTGCCATTACTCCTCGAATTTTATTATTTAAAAGGGAATACGCTCCACCTTGCAAAAACAGCGACACTAATGTCCAAACTAATATGATACGCAGTTTCCTCATGCATGTTTGCTCCTTTTTTTATTACTGTCTTAATATTCAAGGTGTAACAACAAAGGCTGTAGGAACATAGCGTTCACCAAAAATATTCCAAAGGCGATTCACGACCTTGCCGTTATAGACGAGTTCAGAGGAAGAACCGCCATCGAGATTGATAGCGTTCACTGCATGATAATCTTCAAAGACATGCATTAGGTCACGCAAATTCGCTCCAATACTCCAGGTGGGCTGACGTCCATCTATGACTACAAAAATAATGGTTCCATCCGCCATTTGTCCAATGCCAGTCCGAGGAGCAATACCCCAACCGCCATCACCTTTAACTACAGGTTCTCCATCTACAATAAGATTGGGTTCAAACGTAACAACTTCACGCATATTTTTCTCTTCCAATTCTTTAGCTGTCATCTTACCAAGGACCAATTTTCCCTTGTCATTAAGTCCAACAATGTTTACAGCCTTGTCTTCTACGTTGCTATGGACCAGTTTTCCGTCATGCATTGTTAAACCGTCTGGGAACGCTCCATTTCCTTTACCGTTCGGGTCATAGAAACCCCCGGCATTGATCCCGGCAATAGCCCCCATATCCTTGACCAGATCGCTGACACGTTCTCCTGTAACACCAATTTCTTTGGTAACAGCTAATTTAACTCGTTTAGGATCTTTAATCAGCATTACCTTACCTTTAAAGCTTGCGCCTTTGATATCTTCAATCGTAATTCCGGTACTCGGATCGGAAACTACCTCAGTTCGATCAATTACTTGACCACCGGTTATACCTTGGTCAGCATTGCTGTTCATAATACGCTCAATTTCTGATTGAGACAGAAAGGCCTGCACAACTTGGGGATGGCGTGATGTGTAAATAGAGCCTACAGCCATTCCTTTGAGGGAATCGAAGGGTCCCCAGAACACTACAAAGGGAGAAAGTATTGCCGCAAAGATAAGGTTATAGCTTATAAAGGCTAGAACCATCTTGAACTTAATTGAACGCTTTTTTCTCATTAATTTTCTTTCTCCTTCTCAAGTTATGAGTGAACGTTTAACATTCGTGAAATTAAGGACATTATACAACAATATTTTACAACAACTCCGCATTAGTATAACAAAACAACTATGTTCAATCAAGGAGGATATGTGTGTCAATTTTAGGTAATGGTATTACAACAGTATAAATTAGGCAATGTCGAGTTAAGTTAAGTGAGTAACGATTATGTTGTTATGTAGGTAATTAATAAAGGAGATTGAACTAATCATGGTTAAATGTTCAAAATGTAGACTTGAAATTTCGAATGAGGATCTTTATGATGACCATGGATTAGTGGTCTGTGAGGACTGTAAAATGAAGAATGCCATATCCCCACCACAGTCCTGTGCAACTATGAAAAACATGATAAAGTAAACAAATAAGCGCCTTCAGCTTGCTGAAGGTGCTTATTTGTTTACTTTATTTAGCAGGTTTAGTTCGGTCGACCATGCGTGCAATCATTTCGGGAAGTTTGCTATCGATCTGAGTAGCTTTTTCTAACGTAATTTTTCGGTCTTTAACCGCTTGATCCAGATTTGGTTTCATAATAAACTGTATCTTAGTAATCAAGTCTTTCTTCTCAATGAAAAGGATAGTATTGACAATGTAACAAGATGTTTATGGTGGAGCAGGTAACTATGGGATTAAAGAAATAGAGGTGTTATATGGAGGCGACAAGGCTGATATTCTGGAATACGAATGGAAGAGAATTAATGTACTTTTTCGCCCTAATATCATTCACAATATTTATCTTAGGCGTTAGTAGGAAAGTTGGGGGTTGGCTACAAGGACGCCCTATCGATTATCATGATTTGAGTTTGAGATTTAAAACATTCTTTTCAGATGTAATAAAACATGATAAAGGAATTTTCAAGGGGACCTTCCGACGTTTTATGCATTTAGGCATTTTTTATGGGTTTGTTATTTTATCAATTGGAACGTTGGTTATTGCCATTCAGGATCATCTTGGAATTCCAATTTATTACGGGAAGACCTATTTATTACTTAGCTTTTTGATGGATTTGTTTGGTGTAATGGCAATGTTCGGAATAGGAATGGCCGCCTATAAACGATATATTGATAAACCAGATCATGAAGAATACACTTTCGATGATGCATTCCTACTTATGCTTATTTTCTCAATCCTTTTTACGGGCTTTATTTTAGAGGCCTTACGAATTTATATTACCAATGACCCCTGGGCGAGGTGGTCACCTGCCGGTTTGTTGCTTTCCTCATCAATTCAAGTATCAGGCTTGTCAGCGATTTCAGTCCTTACTTTTCATACTTTTCTATGGTATTTTCATATGTTATTGGTCTTTGGGTTTATTGCCTATATCCCATATTCTAAATTGTTTCATATGTTCTCTTCAGCTTTAAATATTTTTTTAAAGCCCTCCTCTCCTATTGGAGGGTTGAGCCCAGTTCATAAACTCTCAGATGGCGTATGGAAATTAGGCGCTGCTCGTCTTGAAGATTTCACTAAGAAACAGCTTCTTGAATTAGATGCATGCATTTCCTGTGGAAGATGCCAAAAAGGCTGTCCGGCTACTAATAGTGGAGCTCCATTATCGCCCAAAGCTGTAATTCAAGATTTGAAAAGGCACGTTATCGAAAAACAGTCATTTTTCAGAAACAGATCTAAGGCTTTTAATCACTCAATAATTGAAAGAGTAATAGCTAAAGAAACCTTATGGTCTTGTACAACGTGTGGCCTTTGTGAAGACAAATGCCCAGTTCGGATAGAACATATTAAGATTATAGTGGATATGAGAAGAAGTCTCAACACCGTGAGAGGGGGCTATCCACCTGAGGTTCAGAAAGTATTTAAGAATATCTCAGAAGTGGGAAATCCCTGGGGTTTAAGTTTAGATAGCAAGTATTATTTATCAAGCAATTGGCAGACTCCTCTCCTGAGTGAGGGCAAGCAGACGGATATCCTATATTGGGTAGGCTGTCACGGTACTTATGATGCTCGAAATGAGAAGGTCTCGCAGGTAATGTTTAAGCTCTTAGAAAAGGCAGGTGTTGACTACGCCATCATAGGTAGAGAAGAAATGTGTTGTGGAGATTCTGTAAGGCGTCTCGGCAACGAAAAACTATTTCAACAGTTAGCTTTGGAAAATGTCAAAAATCTAAACGGGTTTCAATTTAGGACCATAGTGACTCATTGTCCCCATTGCTACAATACTATAAAAAATAATTATCCGCAGTTTGGGGGACATTATCGTGTACTACACCATTCTGAGTTTATCTTAGAGCTTATCAAATCAGGCAAACTACAACCAAAGGCGGCTAATGCTCTCAAAGTCACCTTTCACGATCCCTGCTATTTGGGAAGATATAACTCAATTTATAATGCCCCAAGAGACGTTATAACCTCAATACCCGGACTTAAATTAGTAGAGATGAAAAATAATCGAGCTAGAGCTTTTTGTTGTGGGGCTGGTGGAGGTAGGATCTGGACGGAAGATATCAAGGAGCATCGGATTAATAACCTACTCGTCAAAAAGGCTCTAAGAACTGAGGCTGATATTCTAGCCAGTGCCTGTTCGTTATGTTTAACAACGTTAAACGAAGCTGTAAGTGGTTCTGATGCAGAGATAGAAAGCAAGGACATTGCCGAAATCGTTTACGATGCTCTCTAGAAAAAGACCCTAAGCCAAAATTTAGTCGACTTAGGGTCTATACTTATGTACTTTGAGAAGGTCAGAGAAATAATACAATTTCTTGTAAATCATCCAAGGGGATGACGACCCAAGCAACAAGATACGCTAAAAACCCAACCGGTAAAATAATGCTGTTTAAGATAATTTATTTAATTATTTATAATTTTCAGGAAGGTATAAGCCATTGGATAGGAGAATATTTAATTCATTAGGAATTTGAGCAGAGTAAAGCGGGTGCTATGATTATATGGACAAGAAATGCTATCTTGATCAAAATGAGATATATTTATTTAATCGTGGGGAACTGTACCATAGCTACAAGAAATTTGGTGCACACATCATTGAAGAAGATGGGGTTCAAGGGACTCATTTTGCCGTCTGGGTGCCTCATGCGCTACACGTTTGCCTTGTTGGAGAGTTCAATAATTGGTGTGCTACAAATAGTGGGATGGTTGAATATGGTAACAGTGGGGTATGGACTCTCTTCGTGCCGGGAGTTCACCAGGGTCAGTTATATAAATATGAAATACATACGAAAGTGGGACAGGTGTTTCTGAAATCCGATCCATATGCTTTTTTTTCAGAGTTAAGGCCTGCAACAGCTTCGATCGTTTTTTCGCTAGAGAATTTTAAATGGCAGGATCGAAAATGGATCGAACAGAGAGAAGCCGTTAATGTACAGGAGATGCCCCTTTTGATTTATGAAGTTCATTTGGGCTCATGGAGAAGGAAAGAGGACGGAAATTATTATAATTGGCGAACTTTAGCCATAGAGTTGCTAGAATATGTGCTTAAGATGGGATATACCCATCTTGAATTGATGCCCATTATGGAACATCCTTTTGATGGTTCTTGGGGATATCAGGTGACTGGTTATTATTCCTGCACGAGCAGATTTGGCACTCCTGAAGATTTCATGTATTTTGTTAATCAATTCCACCTTGCAGGGATAGGCGTTATTCTTGACTGGGTACCAGGACACTTTTGTAAAGACGCCCATGGATTGGGTGAATTTAATGGTAGGACAGTTTACGAAAACGGGAAGAATGAACAATGGGGTACGTTTAACTTTGATTTTGAAAAAACTGAAGTGGTAGGCTTTCTCATCTCAAATGCAGTTTTTTGGTTTGAGAAATTCCATATCGATGGGTTACGAGTGGACGGAGTAAGCAGCATGCTCTACTCAGATTATGAAAATCCTGGAGATTCTTGGAAGCGTAATATTCATGGGGGAAGAGAGAAGCTTGAAGCCATAGCTTTTATGAGACAATTAAATGAAGTTGTCCTGCAGTATTACCCTGGAACGTTAATGATTGCTGAGGAATCAACTGACTGGCCACTTGTTACATACCCACCAGATGTGGAGGGTCTTGGCTATAATTTTAAATGGAATATGGGCTGGATGAACGATACTTTGCAGTTTATGAGCCTCGATTTTCCATTACGTAAAAACAGCCATCATTTGTTGACGTTTTCATTGACCTATGCTTTTTCAGAAAATTTTATTCTTCCTCTATCTCATGATGAGGTTGTTCATGGTAAAAAATCGTTATTGGACAGAATGCCGGGCGACTACTTACAGAAATTTGCGGGATTAAGATGTTTATGTGGGTACTGGATGTGCCACCCAGGAAAAAAATTGCTTTTTATGGGTGGAGAGTTTGCTCAATTTATTGAGTGGTGTGAGAATACGGAACTAGATTGGTGCATCTTGGAGTTTGAGATGCATAAAAAACATCAGACTTTCGTCAGTGCTTTGAATAAACTTTACCTTCAAGAAAAGGCCCTTTGGGAAAACGACCATGATTGGTCTGGTTTCGAATGGGGCGACGTCAATAACCATCAACAAAGTATTTTAATATTTTATCGAAAAGCACTGAATGCCGACGATTTTCTGATTATATTAATAAATTTTCAGCCTACTAGTTATGACAACTTCCGTCTAGGAGTGCCATATAAGGGTATCTATCAGGAGATATTTAATTCTGATCAAGAGATATTTGGAGGAAAAGATCAAATCAATCGGTCGAGGCTGGTGGCTGAAGAAGTTTCATGGCAAAATCAGACATTTTCTTTGACGATTGCAGTCGCTCCCTTAGCTACTGTAATATTAAAACCTCTGTCGAATAGTTAAGTTGAGTATTGGAGGAAACTAACTGTATGTTTACAGACAAAGAAAGCTTTAAACAGGCATATCTTATGAAATTGATTGAGGGGGAAGGTATTACAGTAGAAGAGGCAACCCAATGGGATAAATTTGTTGCCCTAGTAGCTCTACTAAAAGAAAAAATGAGTTATTACCGGACCATTAACAAGAAGTCTATGATTCAGGGAAAGCAGGTTTTTTACTTTTCTATGGAGTTTCTTATAGGTAGACTGCTCCACAATTATTTAGTAAATTTCAAAATAGAAGAACTTATTAGAGCAGGTTTGTTAGATTTGGACATCAATCTTGATGATCTTTTAGAGCAAGAAGTAGATCCGGGCCTTGGTAATGGAGGCTTAGGAAGATTGGCAGCGTGTTTCCTAGACTCAATGGCTTTCTTAGGAATTGAAGGTCATGGCAATGGGATTCGCTATAAGTATGGAATGTTTGAACAAAAAATTGTGGGCGGTAATCAGGTCGAAGTCGCAGATAATTGGCTCAAAAATGGTTATCCTTGGGAAATGCGCAAACCAGATAAATCCGTAGTTGTAAAATACAAAGGGACTGTGAGATCAGAGCTAAGTGAGGGGAAACTATCATACATACACGAGAACTATGAAACCGTGCTTGCTGTACCTTATGACGTCCCCATAATGAGCTACAATAATCCTTTGTATATTAACAACTTAAGGTTATGGAGTGCAGAAACGACCTGTGGTGAACTCGATCTAGCCAGTTTCAATCGTGGAGAGTTTAATCAGGCAGTAAGCAATAAATCAGAGGTTGAGTCTATTTCCTATATTCTTTATCCTGACGATAGTAGTCCTGCTGGAAGACAGTTAAGGCTTAAGCAAGAATATTTTTTTGTAGCCGCTGGATTAGGATCCATTGTCAGGAGTTATAAAAAAAGGAATCACTCAGATTCGTTGCACGACTTCTCGCGACGAGTTTCAGTACATATAAATGACACTCATCCAGTTCTGTGTATTCCTGAGCTGATGCGCATCTTAATTGATGATGAAGGAATGGGATGGGATGAAGCTTGGAATATCACAGTTAACACCATATCCTTTACCAATCATACCATCATGCCTGAAGCCATGGAAAAATGGTCTATCGATCTACTTAAAAATCTTTTACCTAGAATATATCAAATTATTGAGGAAATAGATCGCAGATTCAAGGAAGACTTAATCTCACGATTTATGGATGATGAGGAGGTTCTTCGCAATACACAGATTTTCAAAGATGGGTATATACGGATGGCGAATTTGGCAATTATAGGAAGTTCATCTGTTAATGGAGTTGCGCAATTACACACCAAAATTCTTAAGAATGAGATCTTCAAAGATTATTATCGCGTTTTTGGGTATAAATTTAATAATAAAACTAATGGTGTTAATCACAGAAGATTTCTTTTAGCTGCAAATCCTAAACTGTCCCACCTAATCACCGAGGCTATAGGACCATACTGGAAAGAAGATGCGGGAGAACTGAAAAAGCTGCAAGTATATAAAGATGACCATAGCTTTCTTGAACAACTCTCGAAAGTGAAGTACGAAAACAAATGCCGATTGGCAGAGAAAGTCAAAGCAAAACAAGGGATTACCCTTGACCCTCTGTCAATTTTTGATGTTCAAGTAAAGAGAATACATGCCTATAAAAGGCAATTGCTCAATGTACTGAAGATCATGTATTTATACAATAAGGGAATTAGCGATCCAGAGTCGTTGACAGGTTCACATACCTTCATCTTTGGTGGAAAAGCTGCACCAGGCTATCATTATGCAAAAATCGTAATTAAGCTTATTCATGCTTTAAGTGAAAAAATAGAGCATGATCCTAAAGTTAATCAAAAACTAAAAATAGTTTTTATAGAGAATTTCAATGTGACCAAGGGAGAATTAATTTATCCTGCGGCAGACATTAGCGAACAAATTTCTACTGCCAGTAAAGAGGCTTCAGGCACTGGAAATATGAAATTCATGATGAATGGTGCCCTTACCTTAGGAACCTTGGATGGAGCCAATGTAGAAATTAAAGAAGCCGTGGGTGAGGATAATATCTTCATCTTTGGGCTTACTGCCGAACAAGTTTTGGACTACACTCGAAATGGAGGGTATAAGTCATGGGATGAATACCACGCTAACTCCGATGTCCGGACATGTGTCGATCAATTAAACAGTGGCTTTTTCGATAATATGGGGGAAGAATTCAGAGTGTTATTTGATTCGCTGCTGATCTATAATGATGAATTCTTTGTCTTAAAAGATTTTCATTCTTATATAGAAATGCATAACAGACTTCAATCAGTTTATTTGAATCAACAAAAATGGAGCGGAATCGCGTTGGTCAATATTGCTAATTCAGGAAGATTCTCCAGTGATAGGACAATTAGAGAATATGCGGATTGGATATGGAAAATAAGATACCGCACCATTAATAATGGTATTTCTTGAGTGAAGGGTTGAAAGAAAGGTTCAATATTATAAGGAAGGTGAACTAAGTTGAAACAGCAGGAATGTGTAGCACTGCTTTTAGCAGGTGGGCAAGGAAGTAGACTAGGTGGTTTAACTCGAAATCGAGCTAAACCAGCAGTTTCATTTTGTGGTAAGTATAGGATCATTGACTTTAGTTTGAGTAATTGCACTTATTCAAATATTAATACGGTTGGTATTCTGATCCAATATAAGCCTTTTCTACTTAATTCCTATATCGGCTTGGGCTCGGCATGGGACTTGGATAATCCTTTTAGTGGAGTTCATATTCTTCCTCCTTTTCTTGGAGATTCGGAAGGAAGGTGGTATAACGGTACAGCAAATGCCGTGTATCAAAATTATGAATTTATAGATTTCTATACTCCTGAATATGTTATTATTCTATCAGGTGATCATGTCTATAAAATGGATTACAACCTTATGTTACAGTTCCATAAGGAGAAAGATTCAGAGATAACCATTGCCACCATACAAGTTCGTAATGAGGAAGCATCTCGATTCGGTATTCTAACAGTCGATGAGGATGCTCGGGTTACAAAGTTTACAGAAAAGCCCCTTCAACCAGATAGTAATCTTGCTTCAATGGGAGTATACATTTTTAACTGGTCCATCCTAAAGCAGGCTTTAATTGAAGATAATCTGGATTATCAGTCTGAAAACGACTTTGGCAAAAATATTCTTCCTCAGCAACTGAAACAAGAAAGACGAGTCTATGGCTACAACTTTCATGGTTATTGGCGCGACGTCGGTACGATTGAAAGCTATTATCATGCGAATATGGAGTCCTTAAGAGAGGGACACTTCCTTAACATTTTCGATCCAAAGTTTCGAGTTTTCTCGAACGAAGATATTTTACCTCCACATTTTGTAGGATCTTCAGCAGAAATAAAGAACAGTCTTATTTGTAACGGCTGTATTGTTCATGGTAAGGTAACAAATTCCATCCTAGCACCTGGTGTTTATGTAGGAAAGGAGGTAGAAATTACCGACTCAATTTTATTACCCTATGTAAAGGTTCACAAGGGATCCGTACTTGTCAAAACGATTGTAGGGGAAAACGCAGAAATTATGAGGCATTGCAATGTTGGATCTAACGGGGGAACTGTTCCTAACCAAGAAGGGATTACGGTAATTGAAGATTATCATTTATTGCCTATGGGTTCTATAGTCGAAGCTGGTGAGAATGTTACCCGAACCCGATGAACGTTCTTTCGAAAGGAGGGGGAAATGATGTCGAATGCTATAGGAATTATTTTTGCTAATAGCGGGTCTGATAGCTTGCAAGGTCTTGCACTAGATCGGCCATTAGCAGCTGTTCCCTTTGGGGGAAGATATCGAATACTTGATTTCGCGTTATCCAGCATGGTTAATTCTGGGATAAGGACAATAGGATTAGTTGCACCACGCCAATATAGACCGCTATTGGATCACTTAGGATCTGGGAAGGACTGGTTTCTAGAACGAAAAGACGGAGGGCTGTTTATATTGCCCGGAGTCATGCATGGTTTGGCCGGAAACAATCATACCCTTTGTATTAAGGATTTACAGCATAATTTAGAGTATTTGCAGAAGGATTATGCAGAGAATGTGGTCGTCAGTAGTGGAAATCAAATATATAATATAAATTTCATGGAGTCCTTGGAATTTCATAAAGCTAAGCACGCAGACGTTACGTTGATTTATAAAGGTAACGATGATTCTAGTGATCAGACCAATGAGATATTCCTTGAGATGAGTGAAGGACATAAAGTCTATAATATTATTGACAAAAAAAGCCTTGAAAGTAGAATTCCCCCCCCATCACGTTTTGTCAATATGCTAATAATCAGACGCGAAGTATTATTGGATATTGTTGAGAAGTATAGCTCCATAGGGTGCATTGACTTAATAGATATATTTTCTGTCAATTTGGAAATACTCAAAATCTATGGCAGTCCAACGTGTTCGTTAATTGGTACAATTCGCACGCTAAAGGATTATTTTGATCGAAGTATGGATCTATTGGACCTAGGAGTCCGAGGAAAATTATGGTTGGGAACAGATCAGATCCATACAAAAATTAAGGATAACCCCCCAACTCTATACACTTCGCACGCGAAAGTCAGCAACTCACTAATTGCCAGCGGGTGCTCTATCTCAGGAGAAGTAATAAACTCAATTATTTTTCGAGGAGTAATTGTTGAACAAGGATGTAAAATTGAAAATAGCATAATCCTCCCTAAATGCCATATTCGCGCGCATGCTCAAACAGACTATGCAATTCTAGATAAATCAGTAATAGTTAATGGAGATAATGTTTTAAAAGGGAGTTTGCCTAATCCTTTAGTTGTTCTCAAAAGTACAGTGATCTAGACCTAGAAAGGTGGGAGAGTATGAAACTGGTTTTTGTGACTGCAGAAGCGGGCCCATTTGTTAAAACTGGTGGTTTGGGAGAAGTAATGGGTTCATTGCCTGCCTTCTTGCATAAACAGGGTGTTGATGTGCGTGTTATTATGCCAAAGTACAGTATGATTCCAGATCATTTTCAAAAAGAGTTCAGACATCTAGCCCATTTTGATCTCCAAGTTGCTTGGCGCAAACAATATTGCGGCTTAGAAGAGATGGTTTATGAGGGTGTACATTATTACTTCATTGACAACGACTACTATTTTGCACGTTCAGGCATTTATGGAGAATACGATGATGCCGAGAGATTTGCATTTTTTTCACGAGCAGCGCTGGAGAGCTTAATACACATACCAGGATTTAAACCAGATATCCTACATTGTCACGATTGGCATACGGCATTAATCCCGCTTATGCTTAAAGCGTTTTATAGCCAAGAGCCTCTATATTACCCTATCAAAACAATATTTACGATTCATAACCTACAATATCAGGGGATTTTCCCTAAGGAGGTTTTGTGGGATATCGTGGGGCTGGGGATGGAGTATTTTACGGAAAATACCTTAGAATTTAATGGTGCTGTGAATTTTATGAAGTCGGCGCTGCTTTATGCCGATCAGATTACGACGGTAAGTCCCACCTATGCACAGGAGATTCAAAACCCTTATTACGGAGAAAAACTTGAAGGGCTTTTGAAAAAAAGAAGTGATATCCTTATAGGTATCGTTAATGGCATCGACTATGAGGTCTATGATCCAATGAATGATCCCTATCTTTTCATGACTTATAGCAACTTTTCTCTTGCCAAAGAAGAAAACAAAAAACATTTACAACACATTTTCGAACTTCCCGTTCGAGAAGATAGAGCAGTACTTGGGATGGTTTCTCGACTTGTAGATCAGAAAGGCGTAGACCTGTTGGCCCACGTTATGGAAGAAGTACTTGAGCTGGATGTTCAAATAGTTATCCTCGGAACAGGAGAGGAACGATTTGAAGAAATGTTGCGCTATTATGCGTCAAAAAATCCCGAAAAGCTTGCTGTAAAATTCGAATTCTCTGATAAACTGGCGCATAAAGTTTATGGAGGGGCGGATATGTTATTAATGCCCTCCCGATTTGAACCCTGCGGTATTTCTCAGATGATTGCCATGCGCTATGGGACGGTTCCGATTGTACGAGAAACTGGAGGATTAAAGGACACAATCCTGCCATATAATGAAATAACTGGTGAAGGTAATGGCTTTAACTTTGTCAATTATAATGCTCATGAATTATTGTTTACGGTGCAACGCGCAGTCAAAATATACCACGGAGATAAGCTAGTATGGGACAATATTCGGCAGAATGCTTTAATAAGTGATTTCAGTTGGGATAAATCTGCAAATGCTTACATTAAAATCTATGAGTCTTTATTGTGATGGTGTTTAATGGGTATCATAATTCTCACGATTTGTTCTACCGCGAACCATTTGGCGCAGTCACTTGTGGGCAGCGCATAACCTTCCGCTTGAAAACATTTTCCACGGTACCTATTGAAGCCTGTATTCTTCGTATTTGGGGAAAAAACGGGGAAATAGCTTGTCCTATGAGTCAAGCGGCTGTGGATAATGGAGAAAAAATGACATTATTCGAGGGGGACTTTGAAGCACCCAATAGCCCTGGACTTATCTGGTACTATTTTTTGATTCGGGTAGGATCTCAAACTAACTATTATGGCAATAACCTCAAAAGGCTTGGTGGAGAGGGTACGCTCTGGGAGAAAGAGCCACCTTCCTATCAAATTTCAGTTCATAAGCCTGTGACAGTACCAGAGTGGTATAAGCGAGGGGTGATGTACCAAGTTTTTGTCGATCGATTTTTCAATGATCAGAAAAACGGGTTCATTTACTATCCAAGAAAAAACGCACTGTTACATGCCAATTGGTCTGATTCACCGATCTATATTAAGGACGAGAAGGGCAGAGTCACCGATTGGGATTTTTTTGGTGGAACCCTGCAAGGGGTGCTTGAAAAGCTACCCTTTTTCAAAGAATTAGGTATTAGTATTCTTTACTTCAATCCTATTTTTGAAGCTCCAAGTAATCACAAATATGACACCGCTGATTATCTTCAAATTGATCCGATGTTCGGGGATGATTCAGTTTTTGAACGATTGCTTGTCACTGCACAACAGGTTGGAATCTCTATTATACTGGATGGAGTATTTAGCCATACTGGAAGTGACAGCATTTATTTCAATAAATATAACAATTATTCCAGTTTGGGAGCTTACCAAACGGCTGATTCCCCTTATTTTGAATGGTATAAATTTAAGGCAAACACCCAAGAGTATGACTCCTGGTGGGGGGTTGATTCCCTTCCCGAAGTAAACGAAATGAACTCCTCCTACAGGGAGTTTATTTATGGTTCGGAAGAAAGTGTCATCCAGAAGTGGTTAAACCTTGGAGTTGCAGGTTGGCGTTTGGATGTTGCTGACGAACTCCCTGATGAATTCATTAAGGAACTTCGACAAGCCATTAAAAGCACTAACTCTAATGCTGTTTTGATCGGGGAGGTGTGGGAAGACGCTTCAAATAAAATGAGCTATGGTAAACAACGTGAGTATTTCTCAGGAGATGAACTGGATGCAACGATGAACTACCCTTTCCGTGCTAGTTTGCTGAGCTTTATTCTGGGAATGAGCGATTCTAGCGTCCTTCATCATGAGGTTATGAGCATATATGAAAATTATCCCCGTGAAAACTTTTATGCGGCCATGAACTTGATTGGAAGTCATGATACGATACGGATTTTGACTTTATTAGGAGATGCCCCCATAGAACAGAATCTGACAAAAACAGAGCAAAGGAATTTTCGGCTTTCGCCAAAGGCCCATCAATTGGCTGTACAAAGGCTAAAGCTCTTAAGTTTGGTCCAAATGACATTTCCCGGTGTTCCTTGTATTTACTATGGTGATGAAGCAGGAGTGGAAGGATATTCAGACCCTTATAACCGCGGGACCTATCCTTGGGGTAAGGAAGATGGAGAAATCATGGATTGGTATCGCCGAATTATTCGCATACGCGCTGAATATGAAGTGCTCCAGACAGGTGATTTTAAGTCCTTCTTCTTTGAACCGGATGTCTACGGGTTTGCGCGAGTCGGGGACGATGAGGAAATCATCATCCTTATCAATCGACACTGCGAGGAAACAAAGACTGTTGATCTTAGATCAGCACTACAATCGTCCTCGTTTGTAGTTGACTTAATCAATGGTGACAGGCTTTCCCCTGAAACATTAAGTGCGGTTTCCATAAGACCGCTGCTTGGAAGAGCATTATTAAGAAGAAATATACCCCCTCATGCCTTTCAACTTGAACGTTCAAGCGGGGTATTATTACATATAAGTTCTTTGCCCTCTTCTTGGAACCTTGGAGATTTGGGAACAGAGGCTTATGATTTCGTGGACTTTTTGGCCAACACCGGTCAAACCTTTTGGCAAGTATTACCCTTGAATCCACTCGGAGTAGAGGATTGTCCTTATCAAAGTGAATCAATTTTTGCTGGAAATACCTTGTTTATCAGCCTCGACCATATGATCAGAGAGGGACTACTAAATTCAGAAAAAACACGTGAAAGATTCGAAAAGGTAAGGAACTTAGGCCTGCGTAAAAGTTTATTATCCCTTGCATATAAAGAGTTGAAACATGATGTACTCTACGAAGCTTATGTGGAGTTTCTGAGGCAACCTGAATTCATCCCACCGAGTTCTGGCGTTTCTTCACAATCAACGTATCTTTCACCGGAAAAATTTCTCCAATTCAAAATTCATAATAATGAATGGCTCAATGACTACATTCTCTTCAGGTCCTTAAAATCTCATTTCGAAGAAGTTCCATGGTATGATTGGGAGCCAGGGATTGCTTCCCGTGATACGGAAAAATTATCTGAGTACAGGGTGCTTCTCCGAGACAAGATAGGTTTTGCTGAATTCTTACAATACACTTTTTTCTACGAGTGGGATAGTCTTAAAGTTTATGCCAATGGCAAAGGCATTCAATTAATTGGAGATTTGCCTCATTTTGTTGCCGCAGATAGCTGTGATGTATGGATAAATCCCAGCTTATTCGCACTTGATAAGCAGGGTAGACCGACCAAAACAGCTGGTGTGCCACCTGACTATTTTAGCAAGACTGGCCAGTTATGGGGCAATCCAACTTATGACTGGGATGCAATGGCCATTACTCAGTATGCTTGGTGGGAAAAGCGAATACAGATGGCATTAGAAGTGTTTGATTTCATTCGTCTGGATCATTTTCGCGGATTTGAAGCTTATTGGGAGGTTGCGGCCAGTGAAGAGACGGCAGAAAAGGGGCGTTGGATCAAGGGCCCAGGGAAACGATTCTTTCAAATCATGTTTGAAACCTTTGGAAAATGTCCTTTTATCCTTGAAGACCTGGGAGTCATAACAACTGAAGTCAATGTATTAAAACAACTTTTGGGGTTTCCAGGAATAAAGGTACTTCAGTTTACACCTTTGGAAGAGATGGAAAAAGAACAGGAAACAAATTTTGTTTATTATACCGGAACTCATGATAATAACACCTTGTTAGGTTGGTATGAAAGAAATCTAACAGAGGTGCAAAACACGGCCAACATTGATGTACCCGTACCCCAAAACCTCTCGAGTAGGGACGCTTGTCGCAAATTAATTGAAGGCATCTACAGAAGTCACGCCATGTTGGTTATCTTACCAATGCAGGATATCTTAGGTTTGGGCGAAGAGGCTAGGATGAATATCCCTGGAACAGTCTATGGAAATTGGAAATGGAAGTTGGATGAAAATCTAATAACTGATGAAATTAGACTCTGGCTCCGAAGCCTAACTTCTAAAACAAAGAGATCGAGTATTTAACGATAGTATAAGAAGGCAACATAACTATGTGCTATAATTCATCACCAAAGGGGTGAACTCAATATGAATCAACAACAGCTAATGGACATGCTCACCAAAATACTTGAATTTCAAAATGAGTTGGGAGAAAATCAAAAGGCGATCAACAAAAAGTTAGATAAAATTCAATTGCTTTTAGAAAATGATCTTCCTCATAAAATTAATACCTTAGATGATACACGTGAAGGCCAAAAAGAAATTCGTGAACTTGCCATTGCAATGAGAAAAAAATTAAAACATCTTAATTAACCTAATCCTCCACTTAAATCAAAAGAATTACCCGCTATATCAGGCAGCTGGCTAGGAAGGTAGGAAGGTAAGAATGAAAAAAATCTTAGGATTAGTAGCGTCACAAAGAAAACTTGCTAATGGTGAAATCTTGATTAAAGAGGCAGCTGCTTCAATTGGGGAGGAATTCGAGCTGGAACTAATCCGACTGCCCGAATTAAGCCTTCTGCCCTGCAATGCTTGCTATGCCTGCTTATTTCCAAATCGAAGTTGCCCGCTCACTGATGATTTATACTTCTTGCTCGACAAAATCAAAGAGGCGGATGGGCTTATTTTGTCTGCCCCATGCTATGCTCTGGGGCCAGCTGCAATAACAAAATTGTTTGGAGATCGGATTATTGCACTCGCTCAACATATCGATGAGCTTTGGGGAAAACCTTGTGTGATCATTGGTACTGCAGGAATTAAGGGTTGGGAGGGGTATACCTTATCTGCTCTAATCGCTAATTCCCGTTTTCTTGGCTTTGATGTCAAAGATGCTCACATGTTTTTAGGCGCACTTCCCGGAGAGGCCTTAGTAAATGATAATTCTATCGAGCGCATCTCTGCACTGGGTGCGTCGTTATTCAATGAACCTCATATACTAGAAGCGGGTCAATGCCCAACCTGTTGGTCTGACATATGGAAGTTTCCTGAGCCTAATCAAGCCGTTTGTCCCCTTTGTGGCCAAGAAGCAACTATTTTCTCTTCAGAAAACGGGTTTCAATGGGATTTTGGTTCAGCCGGGAAACGTTTTGAGAAAGAAACTTTAACAGAACACTTTCAGGTCTGGTTGAAAGCTCAAGTTAAAGAATTTGGTGACCGCCGTAAAGAATTATCTGAAATAAGAAACCGCTATAGAGGGTATAATACTTGGATTAAGCGAAATTCAGGTTTAACAAACGATGGCAGTCCCATAAAGGAGTAATCAACATGGACAAGTTTGACCAAAAGGTATTAATACCCTATCAGGAGAAGGCAAACGAATATCTCAAGGACAAGAGAAAATCATTACACCTTCTAAATGAGGCCCTTAGAAAGGCTAACACTAACCGAGGGGCGTTAGGTAAAACCTGGGAAAATTTTCAAATGTTGTTCGGAGTATTAAGAGACTGGACTAACGGCAACTATAAGGAAATGCCTACGCGCTCAATCCTCATAATTATCTTAGGGATTGTCTATTTTGTGTCTCCCATAGACGCGATCTTCGACTATATTCCATTTGCTGGATTAGTTGATGACGCGGCAGTAGCCGGCTTTGTTATTTCACAAGTGAGTCTTGATCTCGAACAGTACAAACTCTGGAAAAAAAAGGTTGAATCTGAAAAAGAACCGGGCGATGGGAAGAATTTGAATACAACTATTTAACTTAAGTTTTCCTTGTAATCCTACTCTGTTTGCATTAAAATACTTATAAAAGAATATTCATTTGTTACTGGTGCCCTTCAAATAAGGGAGAATAGGGAACTGGGCGAAAATCCCAGACGGACCCACCACTGTGAAGAGGAGACTGATGCACTGCCACTGGAAAACCGGGAAGGCGCATAAAGTTGATGATTCTAAGTCAGGAGACCTGCCAGTAACCTAAGTAATCATGAATTAAGGTAAAGTTCGTGGTCAGTTTTCATTTTCAATAGCTAAATTGAAAATGAGGAATTGACTATGAACTTTTTTATTTGCCTTATGATAATTTTGGGGGTGAAATGATTGAGTTATCAGGGTCGGGATGTTGAGGTTGTTATGATAAATAAAGCACAATACCTGGTGGCTTCCTGTGATTCCTGTGGTGGCATTGGTATGAAGGAATTAGATGTGCTCAAAAGTTCATGGTTCATGACTGGTAAGTTAACCACACGGGTTGCGCTTCTGGAGGTTATTTCCACAGGAGCTATTCCAAAGATGCTTACCGTGGCAATTTCAAATGAACCACATCCAGCAGGTGCTGAACTATTAAAGGGGGTGAACGATGAATTAGAGTCGGCTGGATTAAAAACTCTACCTATGGCGATCAGCACGGAAAAAAACATGCCAACAAAACAAACAGGTCTCGGAATTAGTGTGATTGGTGTGGCTGAGAAAAACAAGTTACGTATCGGGAAGGCCCAACTTGGAGATGTCGTCTATTGTTTAGGGCTCCCTAAAGTGGGACATGAGCTCACCAATTCAGAGGATTTACAAATAGTAAATGTGAAGGCCATTCGGATCCTTCTAAAAATCTCAAATATTCATGACATCATTCCTGTAGGGTCAAGAGGGATACGTGTAGAAGCAGCCCAGCTTGCCTCTAATGCAAACAGCCGTTTGCAAGTTGACCCTAACTGCACTCTTGATTTAGGTAAATCGGCGGGTCCGTCTACTTGTCTGATTTTTTCATCTTCAACCAACGAGGGTCTTAATCAGGCATTCTCTAGTTTTCCAGAGTTGCCGTTAACGAGAATCGGTAAATTGCACGAAATGTAAGGAGGAATAGTGGATGAATAATTTAGGAACAGGATCAGAAGATAAGGAATTAAAGCTCTCTGCTATAAATGTCAAGAGACTCTCAATTATGGCCATTTTTATTGCCTTAAGTGCTGTAGGAGCGCTGATTAAAATTCCTAGTCCTGTGGGCACCATTGGCATGGATTCTGCACCAGGATTTTTCTGCGCTCTGGCCTTTGGAGGACTAACTGGAGCCATAGTTATTGCCTTTGGACATCTGCTGACAGCAGCAGTTATCGGATTTCAGATGACGATTCCAATCCATCTCTATATTGCTTTCCAAATGGCTGTGTGGGCTGTGGCCTATCGCTGGGTTAATGAGAAATTCGGTTTGATTCCCGCAGTGGTCGTTGCAATTATCCTCAATGGCGTTGGATCATCCTTTGCTATGCTTCCGATTATGGGCATGGGAGGAGCTATAGGACTTATGCCTTTTCTGATCATTGGAGCAGCTCTTAACGTTATTATTTCCGCCGTTGCCTATAAAGCAATTAAGGGAAGTCGACTCATATAGGTGATGAGGTGAAAACTGTGGAGAATGCGGCAATGTTAACTCATGTTGAAAACGCGATCGTACTCAATAATATATCCTATCGTTATCCTAGTGCTTCAGAACTTTGTGTAAAAAGCGTGAGCTTAACTGTTGAAAAAGGTAAGTTTATAGTGTTAATGGGTGCTACTGGAGCGGGAAAAACGACTTTGTGCTTATGTCTGAATGGTCTCATTCCCCAACTCCTGGAAGGGGAGCTCACGGGACAAATTACCGTGGCTGGCCACGACGTGAGAAAGACCGCAGTTCAGTCGTTATCGAGGGTCCTCGGGCTTGTCCTACAGGACCCAGAAACTCAAATTATTGGCCGAACTGTCGAAGAAGATACCGCGTTTGGTCCGCGTAACTTTCTTGTTCCGTTAGAGGAGATTAAATGGAAGGTGAATGAAGCTTTGGAAATGGTCCGCCTCCAAGGGTACAACGAACGCCTGACGGAGGAACTCTCTGGCGGAGAAAAACAACGCTTAGCAATTGCGGGCGTGCTCGTGATGAAACCTGAGATTTTGGTACTTGATGAACCGACGTCAGAACTTGATCCGGTGGGACGATCTGAAATCTATGAAACACTCGATTACCTGCGACGCAAAGAGGACTTAACTATATTATTAGTCGAACATTCCAGCGAAGACATCATTATGAAGGCGGATGAAGTCGTCGTCCTGAACGAAGGAATAGTGGTTTGGAGGGGGATTCCGGCACAACTTTTTCGCAATATTCCCCTCTTGATTAAGTGGGGGATCAAGCCATTACTCATAAGTCGGATTGGCTGGTATTTCTACGAAAAGAGCTTTATTTCCTTCGATGAAATACCTTTAGATATCTCATCTACAGAAGCCTTGATTCGAGCGATGTTACCCAAATACGGGCGGCAGGGGCAAGCGCAAAGACAGAGCGAGGACTGCCTGCCAAGGCAGGAACGGTATCTGTCCGGGAAGGGAATTGCAGTTCAAGTCAGGAATCTTTTTCATCAGTACAGCTCCGGTCAGACTGCTTTGCGAGGAATCAATGTTACGATCGAAGCGGGAGAATTTGTGGCTTTGGTCGGTCAAAATGGTGCCGGAAAAACAACCTTAGCAAAACATCTTAATGGCCTTCTAAAACCAACCAGTGGCGAAGTTATCGTGTGGGGCAAGAATACCTTACAGTATGATACGTCTGATTTGTCAAAAACTATTGGGTACGTCTTTCAAAATCCTGATCATCAAATTTTTTCAGCCACTGTTGAGAAAGAATTAGAATTCGGCCTTAAGAACGCAGGTTTTAAAGGTCAAGCAATTAAGGAGCGGATAGAACAGATACTTGAGTATACTGGGCTAGAAAAGTACAGAAGAGTTCATCCGTTTAGTATGAGCAAAGGACAACGTCAAATGATCGCCGTGGCTTCGATTCTTGTTCTGGAGCCTAAGCTGCTTATTATTGACGAGCCGACCACTGGCTCAGACTGGTCAGGAGTTCAGAGCATGATGACTTTGATTCGTAAATTAAACGTTGCAGGCACCACAATCATCATGATTAGTCATGATAACCTCCATTCCGCCGCTACCGCTGGCGGCACAAATAGTAATGAAAAATGGTGCGCGGTTCACCACTTTGCTATAATTATTTTAAGGAGAAGATATACTACAAAGCACGGAGAGGTGAGTCGTAGACTGCTCTTCTCAGCTTAAATCAGTATGATAACCAGTGTAAGAATCATCTTACAAGCACAAATAAGTGGTTCTATAAGACCGCACGCTAATCATTGCTTTAGCAAATGTTAAATGTGTGATGATTCAGTCAATGTCTTCCTCCTCTACTATGAAAGGAGGCTGTGCCATGAAGGTTGTTTACCCTATCTGCTGTGGTGTCGATGTGCATAAGACTTTTCTCGTCGCCACAATCATTTCTGCTCAGGGAATTACTCCCCACTATTCCAAAAAGAGATTCTCCACCTTTAACAATTCCATTTTCCAATTCAAGCAGTGGCTGATTGATAACGACTGCTTTG
>Ga0209386_1000183_pt1 | contig 32423 bp, 26 predicted proteins | sample NGEPertwo_FD_184510 | JGI IMG/M metagenome (GOLD analysis project Ga0209386, IMG submission 184510) | Arctic peat soil microbial communities from the Barrow Environmental Observatory site, Barrow, Alaska, USA - NGEE Permafrost154B-two... | ecosystem: Environmental > Terrestrial > Soil > Wetlands...
TCGGTAACGACGCCGTTAGCCGCAAGGCGGTGCGTGACCTGGTGGACCAGTTCGTACTCGACGCAGGACAGGTGGGCAAGAAGGAATGACGGCTTTAGGGAGATCACTGTGAGCAAGTCCTATGTCGAAGGCAGCATCAAAGCCTTTCTCGACAAACTGGCCACCTCCAGCCCGGAACCGGGGGGCGGCAGCGTAGCCGCCCTGGCGGGCGCGCTGGGAGCGGGGCTGGTGAGCATGGTCGCGAACCTCACGCTCGGCAAGGAGAAGTACGCCGACGTCGAGGACCGCGTTCAATTGCTACTGGCGGAAGCCGAAGAGGTCCGGGCTTTCCTCGAAGATCTGGTGCAGAGCGACACCGAGGCCTACGCTGCGGTCTCGGCGGCGATGAAGCTGCCCCGCGGTACCGAAGAGCAGAAAGCCGAGCGCGACCGCAGGATGCAGGAATGCCTCAAGGAGGCGGCCAACGTGCCCCTGGCGATCGGCGAGCAATCGCTGCGTGTGGCTCAGCTTAGCCTGACGGCGGCTCAGATCGGGAATGTCAACGCGGTCAGCGATGCCGGCGTGGCCGTGCTCCTCGCCGACGCCGCGGCTGAGAGCGCGGCTCTCAATGTGAAGATCAACGTGGGCTATATCTCGGACCAGGAGTACAACCAGGTGAGCTGGGCCCGGATGCAGGCCATCATGGACGAGGTCTGGATGCTGCGGCAGAAGGTGTTGCGGCTGACCTACGAAAAGCTGGGTTAGTCTCACCGGGAAATCAGAGGCCCAAGGGGTCACCGACGGACCGGCCCCCCGCCGTTCCGAGGAAAGCGCGAAGTACAGCAAACATCATTCGATAAGCAGAGGGGGACGCATGGCGGCAAAGATCATCGACGGCAAGGCTATCGCGGAGGAAATTCGCGGGGAGCTCGCGCGGGAGCTCGCAGAGCTTAAGAGCAAGGGCATCGAGCCGGGAATCGCGACGCTGCTGGTGGGCGACAACTTCGGCGCCAAGATGTACCGCGGCGCGGTGGAGAAGTTCTGTGGCGAGATGGGCTTCAATTACCGGGAAGAAACCCATCCCGACGACGTCTCCGAGCAGGACGTCATCGAGATCGTGAATAGTTTGAATCAAGACGCACAAATATCCGGTATACTTCCGCTCAGACCATTTCCCGAGCACATCTCCGACTCGGCGGTGATCAACTCCATTAGCGTCGACAAAGACATCGACTGCTTTCACCCATTCAACATGGGCAAGCTGGCTTTGGGTGAACCGACCTTCCCGCCCGCCACTCCTTCTGCCTGCATCGAACTGATGGAGCGGTACATGACCGGTGAGGGCATCGATCCCAAAGACGGCTTTGAAGGCGCAGAGATCTGTGTCGTAGGCCACTCCAACATAGTGGGCAAGCCGGTCAGCTTCCTCTGCCTCAACCGGAATGCGACCACCACGACCGCCCACGTATTCACCTCGCAAAAGGGAAATCTGGAGAAGCACACAACTACTGCGGACTACCTGATCGTCGCGGCCGGCGTTCCCAATCTGGTAAGCGCCGACCAGGTGAAGGAGGGGGCGGTCGTCATCGACGTCGGCATCAACCGCGTCATCGTCTGCCCCGAGTGCCAGACGTACAACCGCGGCAAGAAGAGCCCCTGCCGCCAGTGCGCCGCCGACCTCACGGACGCCCCGAGCAAGACCGTCGGGGACGTGAACTTCGATCAGGTCAAGGAGAAGGCGAAGGCCATCACTCCTGTCCCGGGCGGCGTGGGCTCGGTGACCAATATGATGCTGGCCAAGAACACTCTTCGGGCCGCCCGCCTGCTGGCCGAACGCTAGGGCATCCGGAGTAACCGAACCACTGGCGAGCGAGCAGCTCGAAATGGCAGGAAAGGAGTAAGACGCGTGGCGTTCCAGGCACCGAACGAGAACTACAAAGGCAGCATCCGCGAATCCAAGATCGGCGATCTCACGGTTGGAGGGGAATCGACATTTCCCTTTCAGACCTTCGAGGGCGAGATGCCCAACGCGCCGGTGATCGGCTTCGAGGTGTGGGACGCCGCGCCCGACGACTGGTCGCCGGAACTGAACGAGATCTACCAAGAGGTCTACGACGACCCCAAGGCATGGGCCAAGAAGGTCGTAGAGGACTTCGGCGCGCAGTTCATCTATCTGCGCCTGAAGTCGACGGATCCCAACGGAGTGGCCCGGGATCCCAAAGAAGCAGCAGCCGCCGCCAAGAAGGTAATCGATTCCCTAGACGTGCCCTTTGTCGTGGTCGGATCGGGCGATATCGACCGTGACGCCGAAGTCCTCCGCGAGGTGTCGGAGGCGGCCGGTGAGAAGCGCGTGGTGCTGGGCAATGCCGAAGAGGACAACTACCGTCAGGTAGGGGCGGCCTCCATGGGCTTCAAGCACGGCGTGATCGCCTTCTCGCCGATCGACGTCAACCTGGCCAAGCAGCTCAACGTGCTTCTCGGTCAGCTGGGTGTCGAAGAAACCAACATCATGATGGACCCCACCACCGGCGCTCTCGGCTACGGTCTCGAGTACTCGTACACGGTTTTCGAGCGCGACCGGTTGGCGGCTCTGGCCCAAAACGATCCGAAGATGCAGATGCCCATCATCGTTACCGTGGGTCAGGAGGCCTGGAAGGCCAAAGAAACCAAGGTCGGGGAGGACGAACTGCCCGGCACGGGCGACCGTAAGACCCGCGGCCTGATGTGGGAGTCGCTCACGGCGATCAGCCTGCTGGTGGCCGGCGGCGAGGTTCTCGTTCTCAGGCATCCGGAATCGGCCGAACTCGTCCGTCAGGCTATCGCGAGCCTGCAGGGCGAGCAGCAGCAATAGCAGAAAGGAGCACCACGGAGAATGGCAGAAAAGAAGACCGGAAACGGAAACGGTTACGCGCACAAATCGATGGACCCGGCGGCCCAAGAAATGCTCAAGGTCGCGGAGGAAAAGGGCATCTCGACGATGTTCTCCCGGGTCGACGAGAAGGGCAAGTACTGTTCCGTCGGGGGGGAAGGGGCATGCTGCAAGATCTGCTTCATGGGCCCTTGCCGGTTTACGGGGCAAAACAAGGACGAGAAGCGGGGCGTGTGCGGAGCCACTCTGGGCACCGTTGCCGCTCGTAACTACCTGCGCTCCTGCGCGGGGGGCGCTTCTGCCCACGCCGATCACGGCCGCGACATGGCCAAGACTCTGCTCGCCGTGGGCCGCGGGGAGACCAAGGACTACCGCATCAAGGATCCCTTGAAGCTTCGCCGCTTCGCCGGCTACTACGGCATCGACGTCGAGGGTAAAGAGGATCTGCCTCTGGCCGCCGAGGTCGCCGAGGCCGCTCTGTACGACTTCGGCCGCCAGGAGGGCTACCAGACCATGTCCTACCGGGCTCCCAAGAAGCGCCAGGAGCTTTGGGACAAGCTGGGCGTGCGCCCCCGCGGCTTCGACCGTGAGGTGGTCGAGGCCATGCACAGGACTCACGCGGGCACCGACCAGGACGCCGAGAACATTATGGACCATGCAGTCCGGATGTGCATGGCCGACGGTTGGGGCGGCTCCATGATCGCCACCGACATCTCCGACATCCTGTTCGGCACTCCCAAGCCGCTTTCCAGCGAGAGCAACCTGGGCGTGCTCAACGAGGACGAGGTCAACATCATCATCCACGGCCACGAGCCCACGCTCTCGGAGCTGATCGTGGACGCGGCCCAGGACCCGGAGATGATCGAGTACGCCAAGTCCAAGGGCGCCAAGGGCATCACCATGGCCGGCATTTGCTGTACCGCGAACGAGATCTGGATGCGCCGCGGCGTGCCGCCGGCAGGCAACTCGCTCCACCAGGAACTCGCGCTGATGACCGGCGCCGTGGAACTGATGGTCGTCGACGTCCAGTGCACCTTCCAGGGCCTCGTCGAAGTGGCCAAGAACTTCCACACCCACCTGGTGACCACCTCGCCCAAGGGCAAGATGACCGGTGCCACTCACATGGAGTTCGACGAGCACCGTGCCCGTGAGATCGCCAACGAGATCGTGAAGATGGCGATCGACAACTACGAGAACCGCGCCGACATCCACATCCCGAACTTCAAGCAGGAAGTGGTGGCCGGTTTCTCCCACGAGTACATCCGCTACATGCTGGGCGGCAAGTTCCGCGAGAGCCTGACCCCGCTCAACGAGAACATCATCAACGGCAGGATCCAGGGCGCCGCCGCTATCGTGGGCTGTAACAACGCCCAGACGCCGCAGGACGAGGGCATCGTTAACTTGGTAAAGAACTTCATCGAGAACGACGTCATCGTCATCGTCACCGGCTGCGCCGCGCACGCCTCGGGCAAGCACGGTTACCTGAACCCGGCGATGTTCGAGAACGCGGGCCCCGGCCTCTCCGAGGTGGCCGAGACCACCGGTATGCCGCCGGTGCTGCACATGGGTAGCTGCGTGGACAACTCCCGGATCCTCACCCTGCTGGCCGACATCGTCGAGACCGGCGGCATACCGGAGGACATCAGCGACGTGCCCGCGGTCGGTATCTCCCCCGAGTACTACTGCGAGAAGGCCCTGGAAATCGCCACCTACTGCGTCGGTAGCGGCGCCTACGTCATCTTCGGTGGCGTTGACTCCCCCGTGAAGGCCTCCGGCGTGGTGACCGACATCCACACCGACGGCTGGGAAGAGAAGTTCGGCGGCAAACTCGAGTTCCATCCCAAGTGGGAGGACATCTTCGAGCATTCCATGGCCCACATCCAGAAGAAGCGTGAGGCGCTCGGTATCCACGAGGCCCGGGAACGTGTGCTGGTTGACATGGCTGAAAGGCGGGGGTAGGTAAATGGCTGTAACTGCTAAGCGCGAGCCGGAAGGCATCCGCGAAACCATCGCGGGAGGCGTGGCCCGCGGCGTCCGCCGGTACTATGACCTGGCGACCAGCCGGTACGAGGAGGCCCTATCCTCCATGGACGCCTCGACTCCGGTCGAGTTCCCTAACACCGGCTACTACCTCCCCGTGATCTACGCCATCACGGGCCACGCGGTCGAGAAACTCGAGGACATTCAGTGGGTGCTGGATGAGGCGGAGAAGTTGATTCCGCCGGAACCCAGCCCCAACATGTGGCTCCCCTATCTTGGTGAGACCCTGGACGGCGGCATGGCCGCCCTCTGGCTGGCCGAGATCATCGAAGCCCTCAAGTACGTGGGCGTCGGCCCCTCGCCGACCGAGGGCATCTGGCTCGGCTTCGCCGACGACGTGATCATGCGTCAGCGGGGCGTCGAGTTCGTGGACGGTTCGGCCCCCGGTTTCGCCGCGGTCACCGGCGCGGCCCCGGACGTGGAGACCGCCGTGGCGCTCGCCCGGGAGATGCAGGGTAAGTACCTCTATGTCTTCATGGCCGGCGAATCCCGCGGAACCACCTTTGCCGAGCAACTGGTGGAAGGCGGCGTGGAGATCGGCTGGGACACCCGTTTGGTGCCTTTCGGTCCGGAAATCTATGGTCACATCTACTCGGTCAACTTCGCCACGCGGGCGGCCATGGCCTTCGGCGGCGTGCAACCGGGTGACTTCGTCCGCATCCTCAAGTACAACAAAGACCGGGTGTTCGCGTTCGTTCTCGCCCTGGGCGAGGTCGACGACCTCAAATACGCCGCGGCGGCAGGGGCCATTAACTATGGCTTCCCGACGATCGCGGAGGACGACATTCCGCAGATCCTGCCCACCGGCGTCTGCACCTACGAGCACGTTTGTTCCGATGTGCCCCTGACGGAAATCGTCAGCAAGGCCATCGAGGTGCGGGGTCTCAAGATCGTCATTACCGAGGTTCCGATTCCCGTGGCCTACGGTCCTGCCTTCGAGGGCGAGCGGATCCGTAAGGACGACCTCCATGTGGAGATGGCGGGCCCCAAGGCGACCGGCGCTGAACTCACCGTCACCGCCGAGGACGTGGAAGACGGTAAGGTAACCATCGTGGGCCCCGATATCGGCGATATCGAACCGGACACCACCATTCCCTTTGGGGTGCTGGTCGAGGTATCGGGCCGCAAGATGCAGTCGGACTTCGAGCCGATTCTCGAGCGGCAGATCCACCATTTCCTCAACGAGGCCGAAGGCTACCTGCACGTAGGCCAGCGGGACATCATCTGGGAGCGCATCTCGAAAAAGGCGGTCGACGCCGGCTTCACTTTCGAGCACGTGGGCAAGATCATCCACGCGCGCTACCACTCCGAGTTCGGCGGCATCCTGGATAAGGTTCAGGTCACCGTCTTTACCCAAGAGACGGAGGTTTCGCAACTGCTGGAGCGGGCTCAGCACGTATACCAGCAGCGCGACGAGCGGTTGGGATCCCTGACCGACACCAGCGTGGAAACCTTCTACTCCTGCACGCTCTGCCAGAGCTTCGCCCCGGATCACGTTTGCGTGATCACCCCGGAGCGCTCAGGCCTGTGCGGCGCGTACAACTGGCTGGACGGTAAGGCCGCGTTCGAAATCAATCCCACCGGCCCCAACCAGCCAATCGAAAAAGGCGCGACGCTGGACGAGTACATGGGTCAATGGGAGGGTGTCAACGAGTTCGTCTACTCCGCGTCTCATAACGCGCTCGAGCGCTTCAACGCGTACAGCATCCTCGAAGAGCCCATGACCTCCTGTGGCTGCTTCGAAGCGATCAGTGTAGTGCTTCCCATGTGCAACGGCATCATGACGGTGGACCGCGATCACACCGGCATGACTCCGAGCGGGATGAAGTTCTCGACCCTGGCCGGATCGGTCGGCGGCGGAGCCCAGACTCCCGGCTTCATCGGGCACTCCAAGTTCTACATGGGCTCGGGCAAGTTCGTCAGCGCCGAGGGCGGCATCGCTCGGCTGGTGTGGATGCCCAAGAAGCTCAAGGAGGAACTCAAGGAACTGATCACCGCCAACGCGGTGAGTCAAGGCTATGAGGACCTGTACGATAAGATCGCAACTGAAGAGAACGGGACCGAAGAGGACGAGATCCTCAACTTCCTGACCGAAGTGGGTCATCCGGCTATGGAAATGGATCCGCTCTTCTAGCAGGTCTAGTACGGCTACCCGGTGGAGGGGCGGTTCGCCGCCCCTCCACCGGGGGCTTGGTTCATGGTCATAAAGTGAGAAAGGAGCAGCACCTGTGGCGCTAAGCGGGCTTCAGATCTTCAAGCTCCTTGCTAAGACTAATTGCAAGGATTGCGGGTTCCCAACATGTATGGCCTTCGCCATGCAACTCGCGGCCGGTAAGGCCGAGTTGGACAAATGCCCCCACGTTACGGACGAAGTCAAGGCAGAACTGGGCGAAGCCTCGGCGCCTCCGATCCGCAAGGTCACCATCGGTTCGGGCGATTATGCCGTCGGCGTAGGCGAGGAGACCGTGCTCTACCGCCACGAGAAGCGGTTCGAGAATCCGCCGGGCATCGCGATCTACGTCGGGGACGACACCGACGACTCCACCTTCGAGCAGAAGCTCGAGACCTTCAAGACCCAGGAATTCGAGCGGGTGGGCCAGGTGCTCCGCGCGAAGATGTTCGCCATCGAGTCCGCGGACGCGGGCAAGCTGGCCAACCGCGCGAAGAAGGCGTCAGACACCGGTGCCGCCGTGGTCTTGATGAGCGAGGACGCGGCCGCGCTCAAGCAGGCGGCCGAGCCGATCAAGGCCAAGAAACCCCTGCTCTATGCGGCCACCGCCGAGAACTTCGACCAGATCTCCGCCGCGGCCAAGGAGCTCAACGTTCCCTTTGCCATCAAGTCTCCCGACCTGGATCAGTTGGCGGAACTCGGCCAGAAGGCGATCGACGGCGACTTCAAGGAAGTCGTGCTCGACCCAATGTCGGCCAACCTGCAGGACGCTCTTCGCGATCAGACCTACATCCGCCGCGCGGCCATCAAGAAGAAGTTTCGCGCGCTTGGCTTTCCTACCATCGCCTTCCCCTGCAAGATGACCGGCGACAAGAATCTGCAGGTCGTCTATGCCGGGGTCTTCGTGGCGAAGTACGCGGGCATCATCGTGCTCGACACGTCCGATCCCGCCCATCTCATGCCGCTTCTGGTCCTGGCTCAGAACATCTACACGGACCCACAGCGGCCGATGCAGATGGATCAGGGCGTCTACCCGCTCAACGAGCCTTCCGAGGACAGCCCGGTCCTGCTGACCACGAACTTCTCGCTGACCTACTTCACGGTCGCGGGAGAGATCGAAGCCAGCAAGGTGCCGACGTGGCTGCTGGTTATGGATACCGAAGGTCAGTCCGTGCTTACCTCTTGGGCTGCGGGCAAATTCGTGGCCGACGCCATCGCCCCCTTCGTCAAGAAGAGCGGAATTGAAGAGAAGATAAAGCACCGAAAGATAGTCATCCCCGGCTACGTGGCCCAGATCAGCGGCGAGCTCGAAGAAGAGCTTTCCGACTGGGAGGTCGTCGTCGGTGTCCGCGAGGCGGCGGACGTGCCCCGCTACCTGCGGCAAATGACCGGCGCGTAAGCCGTCAGTCACCGGCATTCCGCGGTCAAACAGCCCCGGGCCGGCTGTCCGTGACCGAGAAGCTATGGGAATCCGGCCCGCCGCAGTGGCGGGCCGAGAACGGAGGTAAGACGAAGTGATCATCAGTCAGCAGAAACCCTTCGAGGAGATCCTCGAAGCGCTGGGTGACCAGGAGAAGGTGTACCTGGTCGGTTGTGGGGAGTGCGCGACCATGACTCAGTCCGGAGGCGAGGACGAAATAGCCGACATGAAGACACGGCTGGAAGCGGCGGGCAAGACCGTGCTCGGCAACGACGTGGCTCACTTGACCTGCCACGAGCTCGACATGAAGCGCATCTTCCGGCAGAGCAAGGACGCGGCAAAGGAAACGGACGCCTTCATCGTCTTCTCGTGCGGCGCCGGCACCCAGTCGGTGCGCGAGGCAACGGACAAGCACGTGATCCCTGGGACCAACACGCTCTTCCTGGGCAACGTCAAGCGCAACCTGCAGTACGAGGAGAAATGCTCCCTGTGCGGCGAGTGCGTGCTCGACGAATACGGCTCCATCTGCCCGGTCACCCGCTGCGCCAAGGGCATCCTGAACGGCCCCTGCGGCGGTACCAACAACGGGCAGTGCGAGGTGGATCCCGACAAGCCCTGCGCCTGGGTGCTGATCCACAATCAGTTGAAGAAAGAGGACCGGATCGAGCAGTTCATGAAGATCCAAGGTCCCAAGCGTTGGAACGCCGTCGAGCGGCCCGGACGGTTGGATGCTCGTGACAAGGACGAGGAAAAAGGGGCAGCCTAAATGGGTAAGTACCGGGAGGCGGCAGAATCAGGGAAGTTCGTCGTATCCGGTGAGATCGGTCCGCCGAAGGGAACTCAGGTCGATGACATGCTGCACCACATCGACCTCCTCAAGGACATGGTCGATGGCCTGAATGTGACCGACAATCAGAGCGCGGTCTTGCGGCTGGGTTCCATGGCGGTCTCTCACCACATAGTCAGCGAGGGCGGCGACGCTGTCTTCCAGATGACCACCCGAGACCGCAATCGGCTGGCCCTGCAGAACGACCTGCTGAGCGCGCACTTCCTTGGGATTCGCAACGTGCTCTGCCTGACCGGTGACCACGTGAGCGTCGGAGACCACAAGGACGCCCGCGAAGTCTACGACTTCGAGTCGGTACAGCTGATCCAGGCCGTCAAGAAGATGAACGAAGGCTTCGACTGGGCCGGAAACGAGCTCCAAGGCTCGACCGACTTCTACATCGGAGCCGTGGTCACGCCCGAGTCGAATCCCATCGAACCGCAGAAGGCCAAGTTCGAGAAGAAGATCGCGGCCGGAGCGCAATTCTTCCAAACCCAGGCCGTGTACGACATGGACAACTTCCAGAGCTTCATGGAGTACGCGCGCGGGGTGACCGAGGGCAAGGACGTCAAGATCATGGCCGGCCTGGTCGTGCTCACCAGCGTGGGCATGGCCAAGTACATGAACAAGTTCGTGCCTGGAGTGTTCGTGCCGGACAACCTCCTGGAGGAGATGGCCTCGGTTCCCAAAGAAGAGGCCCTCAAGAAGGGCATGGAGATCTGTGCCCGGCACATCAAGCTCCTCAAGGAAAAGAACGTGTGTGACGGGGTTCACGTCATGGCCATTGGCAAGGAGGAGATCGTACCCGAGATCCTCCAACTGGCCGATTTGGTCTAGACAAAGAGCGAAGCAAGGGGCGGGCCGGCCAAGGCCCCGCCCCTTTTGTACGAGGGAAAACCGGAGGAGGGTGGACACGGTGAGCGAGGGTACGAGGATCGTCATTCTCGGAGGCGGCCCAGGCGGCTACGTCGCCGCCATCCGCGCGGCACAGCGCGGGGCAGACGTGACCTGCGTGGAAAAGGACCTGGTTGGGGGGACCTGCCTCAACCGCGGGTGCATCCCCACCAAGGCGCTCTTGGGCAGTGTGGACGCCCTGCACAAGGCCCGCGAGGGCGATGAGTTCGGGTTCAAGGTCGAGGGCGAGATCAAGCCGGACTTCGCGCGGATGTACGAACGCAAGGACGACGTGGCGCGCAAGATGCGCGAGGGTGTCGAGGGGCTGTTCAAGCGCCACATGATCAAGTTGGTCCGGGGACACGGGCATATCGTGGCCGAGGGCAAGATCGAAGTCGAGACCGAGGACGGCAAGGACACCCTGGAGTACGACAAGCTGATCATTGCCACCGGCTCGGAGCCGGCTCAGCTGCCTTTCTTCGACTTCGACCAGCCGACGGTTCTCGACTCGACGGACGCCCTTCGCCTCACCGAGCTTCCCGAAACGCTTCTCATCATTGGAGCCGGCGTCATCGGCTGTGAGTTCGCCGGCATCTTCAGTGAACTCGGCACCAAGATCACCATGGTCGAGATGATGCCTCAGGTGCTGCCTCTCGAGGACAAACGTCTGGCCAAGCAGTTCCAGAGCATCTTCAAGAAGCGCGGCATCGACATCCGGCTGAAGACTCGGGTCGAGGGAATCGCCGAATACGGCGAGAACTACATAACCGCCAACGTGGAGGGCGGCGAGCAGATCACCGCGGAGAAGATGCTGGTCTCCATCGGCCGCACGCCCAACTCGAAGGACATCGGCCTCGAAGTGCTGGGCATCGAGACCGATCAGCGTGGCTACATCATGGTCAACGAGAAGCTGGAAACCGGCGCGGCCAACGTCTACTGCGTGGGCGATGTAAACGGCGGCATTCAGTTGGCGCACGTGGCCTCGCATGAAGGTCTGGTTGCAGTAGAGAACTGCATGGGCGGCGAGGTGAAGCGCGATCTGAGGGCCGTTCCCAGCTGCATCTACACCATGCCCGAGATCGCCAGCATCGGGCTGACCGAGGACCAGGCCAAGGACGAAGGCTTCAAGCCGGTCACGGGGAGCTTCCGCATGGCCGGGCTGGGCAAGGCTTTGGCCATAGGCGAGGACCAGGGATACATTCAGATCGTCGCCGACGAAGACACCGACCGGGTCCTGGGCGCCAACATGATGGGCGCGCACGTCACCGACCTGATCCACGAGATCGGCCTGGCGATCGAGCAGGAACTCAAGGTCGAAGACATCATCAACATGATCCATGCGCATCCCACGATCGCCGAAGGTGTGCTCGAGGCGGCCGAGGACGTGCACGGCGAGGCAATTCACTTCTTCCGTTAGGGATATGACGAAACCCAAAGAAGGACCAGGGCGCAAGCCGGAGTGGCTCAAGAAGCCTCTGCCCAAGGCGGGCGCCCTGCGGGAGATGGAAGGGCTGCTGCGGGAGCGTAGTCTTCATACGGTCTGCGAGAGCGCCCGCTGCCCGAACAAGGGCGAGTGCTTCGAGCACGGGACGGCGACCTTCCTGATCATGGGAGGGGTGTGCAGCCGCAACTGCCGCTTTTGCAGCGTGGATGGCGGCCGGCCGGCGCCCCTCGACCCGGAGGAACCCCGGCAGGTGGCCGACGCCGCCGCGCATCTGGGGCTCAGCTTCGTGGTGATCACCTCGGTCACCCGGGACGACCTCCCCGACGGGGGTGCGGCTCACTTCGTGGCTACCATCGCCGCCGTCAGGGAATGCCTGCCCGAAGCCGGAATCGAGGTGCTGGTGCCGGACTTTCAGGGAGATCCGGATTCCGTGCGGTTGGTGCTGCAGGCGAATCCGGAAGTGTTCAACCATAATCTCGAGACCGTCCCGCGGCTGTATCCGCGGGTAAGGCCGCAGGCGGACTATCGGCGTTCGCTGGCGGTGCTCGCGCAGGCCGCGCGGGAGGGACGGAGCGTGGTCAAAACCGGCCTTATGGTCGGATTGGGGGAGACAGTGGGGGAGGTGCGCACGGTGCTCGACGATGCCCGCCTGGCGGGCATCGAGGTGGTCACCGTGGGCCAGTATCTGCGGCCGAGCAAGGACCACCTGCCGGTCGATGAGTACGTCCGACCCGAGGTCTTCGAGGAGTACCGGAAGCATGGGGAGTCGCTCGGCCTGCGGGTGGAGGCGGCGCCCTTTGTACGTAGCTCATACCGGGCGGAAGAGGGCTATCTCCGTGCCGGCGGGGTGGATGACCTTTAAAACAGGAGGACACGTGCTCGTAATCGCTGAGAACATCAACGTCATGATCAACCGGATCGGCACCGCCATGAAAGAGCGGGACAAGGAGCCGATCGCCAGCCTGGCCAAGCAGGTCATGGCCGCCGGCGCCGATGTCATCGACATCAACCTGGGTCCGGCGCGCAAAGACGGGGACAAGATCATGGAGTTCGTGGTCGAGACGGTGGCCGAGGCGGCGCCGGGCGTCCAGCAGTGCCTGGACACCACCAACCACGTCGCCATGGAGGCGGGAGTCGTCAAATGCCTTGAGCTGGGGCTGCCCAAGCCCATCATCAATTCCTTCTCCGCTCAGCCGGACAAGAGGGAGAACATCCTGCCCTTGGCCGCAAAGTACGATTGTGAGATTATCGGCCTGACGATGGGCCAGGCCATCCCGATCGACGCCAACGAGCGGGTGGCCATCGCCTACGAGCTGGTGACGGCGGCTAACGAGCTCGGGATCCCCAACGAGAAGATCATCATCGACCCGATCATCCTGCCGGTGGGCGTTGACGTGGGTCAGCAGCACTCGCAGGCGGTGATGGAAGTGCTGCAGATGATCTCGGAGATGTTCGAGCCCAAGGTGCAGACCACCTGCGGGCTGTCCAACATCTCCAACGGGGCTCCGGACGATTTGCGCCCACCCATCAACGCGGTTTATTTGAGCATGCTGGCCGCGGTTGGCATGACATCGGCTATTGTAGACGCGCTTGACCAGGACATGATGCGGACGATCCGGTTGATCCGGGCGCTCCAAAACGAGTCCCTCTACTCCGTCTCCGACGCGGAGCTCAGGTAGCGCGTCGATCGCTAGCTCTTCGATCGTCCGGAGGTTTCTATGTGGGAAACGAAAGCTACGCGGACTGGTGAAAATTCTCACGGAGTGGCCGAACACCCTCCCATGATCGACATGGAGGGCTTCGACGCCGAGTCGCTCAATGAATTGCTCGCCAAGTACCGAGGGCAGGCGGGTACCCTCATCCCGCTTCTTCAGGGGACGCAAGAGCTCTACGGGTTCTTGCCGGATCCGGCCATGGCGATCATCGCTGCGGAGTTGGACCAACCGCTGAGCGCGCTGTACGGCGTGGCTACCTTCTACGCGCAGTTTCGTCTGGTTCCTCGGGGCAAACACGTGGTGCGCGTGTGCCACGGCACCGCCTGCCACGTTTCCGGTGCCCCCCTCGTCAGCCTCGAGGTCGGACGCCACTTGGGCATCGAAGACGGTGAGAACACCGAGGACATGCTGTTCACCCTGGAGAGCGTAGCCTGCTTGGGAGCCTGCGGAATGGCGCCGGTCATGATGATCAACGATCGCACCTACGGCAAGCTGACTGCGGACTCGGCGGTCAAGTCGATCAAGGAATTCCGCACTTCCTTGGCGGCGGAAGGTGACGGGAACGGCTCCCAGCCCGCTGTCGAGCCTGAGGAGGACGTGTAGATGGCGGTTGCGCAGAAGGTCAAGAAGCCAAAGGTACTTCGCCCGCTCAAGAGCACGCCCGAGGTCGAGGTCGGGATCTGCATGGGCACCGGCGGTATCGCCGCCGGTGGCAACGAGGTCTGGGAGGCTTTCGAGAAAGGGCTCGCCGCCACGGCGGCCTACGCGGTGGTCAAGCCGCGCGAGGACAAGTGCGAGGGCAGCTGCTCCACCCTGACGGGGACCGGATGCCGGGGAATGTGTGCCATGGACGTTCTGGTGGACGTCACCACCCGCAAGAACGGGCAAGAGCGCACGGTCACCTACGGCACGGTTACGCCCAAGATGGTCGACAAGATTATTGAGGAGCACATTGTTGGCGGGGAGCCGGTTCACAAATGGATCGTGCTTTCCTCGGAGGAGGAAACCTCGCACAATGACTTCTACGCCTACCAGGACCGCCTGGTGCTCCGGCACTGCGGGCGCATCGATCCGGAAGACATCGACGCCTACCTGGAAGAGGGAGGCTATCAGGGTCTCTACCGGGTGTTGACCGAGATGACCCCCACCAAGGTCCACGAAGAGGTTCTGGCCTCGGGCCTGCGTGGCCGCGGAGGAGCGGGCTTTCCCACGGGGCTCAAATGGAAGTTCGCCGCAGAGGCCAAGAGCTCCGACGGCAAGAAGTACTTCATCTGTAACGGGGATGAGGGCGACCCGGGTGCCTTCATGGACCGCTCGGTGCTGGAGGGCGATCCTCATGCCGTGTTCGAGGGAATGGCCATCGGCGGCTACGCCATCGGGGCCGACGAGGGCTACATCTACGTCCGCGCGGAGTACCCGCTCGCCATCAAGCGGCTCAAGATCGCGCTGCAGCAGGCCGAGGAGCGGGGCCTGATCGGCAAGGACATCATGGGCTCCGGCTTTGACTTCAAGATCAAGATCAAAGAGGGCGCCGGCGCCTTCGTCTGCGGTGAGGAAACCGCCCTGATGCAGTCGATCGAGGGCAAGCGGGGAATGCCGCGGCTGCGGCCCCCCTTCCCGGCGCAATCGGGCTTGTGGGCCCGCCCCACCAACATCAATAATGTGGAGACGCTGGCCTGCGTGCCCTGGATCATGACCCAGGGGGCCGAAGCCTTCGCCGAGCGGGGCTACGAGAAATCCAAAGGGACCAAGGTCTTCGCCGTGACCGGGAAGATCAACCGCAGCGGATTGGCCGAGGTGCCCATGGGCCTCACCCTTCGCGAGGTCATCTTCAAGATCGGCGGCGGGGTCAAGAACGACAAGGAGTTCAAGGCCGTGCAGATGGGGGGCCCCTCCGGCGGCTGTCTGCCCGAGTCTCTGTTGGACACCAGAGTCGACTACGAGGAGCTCAACCAGACCGGAGCCATTGTCGGCTCGGGCGGCATGGTGGTTCTGGACCGGGACAACTGCATCGTGGACACGGCACGGTTCTTCCTCAAGTTCACCCAGGCGGAGAGCTGTGGCAAATGCGTCCCCTGCCGGATCGGCACTACGCGGATGCTTGAGATTCTCGACCGCATCACCGAGGGCGAGGGTAAGCCCGAGGATATCGACCTGCTCCTGGATCTGGCCGAGAACATCAAGTCGGCCTCGCTATGCGCCCTCGGGGGAACGGCGCCCAACCCGGTGCTCACCTCGATCAAGTACTTCCGCGAGGAATTCGAGGAGCACATTCACGAGCAGAAATGCCGGGCCGGCGCCTGTGCCGCCCTGACCACCTACAGCATCGATCCGGTCAACTGCACCGGCTGCCGGGCCTGTGCGCGTGCCTGCCCGGTCGATGCGATCACGGGGGAGAAGAAGGAGGTCCACGTCATCGATTCGGATATCTGCATCCGGTGTGGGGCCTGCTACGATAAATGTCGATTCGACGCCGTGAGGAGGGCCTAGATGGCGGTTGCGCCCCAAACCGGAGAGAGAACGCTGACTCTGAACGTTGACGGTCAGGAGGTCAAGGCGGCTCCCGGTGACACCATTCTGACCGTATGCCGGCGCCTGGGGATCGACATCCCCACGCTCTGCTATGACGAGCGCATGGAGCCCTACGGGGGCTGCCGCCTGTGCCTGGTGGAGGTCGAAGGCGCACGCGGGCCGGTTCCCGCCTGCGCCGCCGTCGTAGGCGACGGCATGTCCGTCACCACCATGAGTGACAAGATCTTCAAGCTGCGCAAGTTCGTCATCGAACTGCTGCTCTCGAATCATCCGCTGGATTGCCCCGTGTGCGAGGCCGCCGGCGACTGTCGCCTGCAGGACTACGCCTGGGAGTACGACGTCAACATGACTCCCTGGGGCTGGCATCCCAAGGACTTCGCAACCCGGGACGATCATCCCAACGTGGCCCGCAACCCAAACCGCTGCATCAACTGCGGCCGTTGCGTGCGCATCTGCCGGGACGTCATGGGGATCGGCTGCTGGGGCTTCACCAACCGGGGCTACGAGACCATCATCGACACTCCCTACAACCTGCCGCTCGAGCAGGTGGGCTGCGTGTCCTGCGGGCAGTGCGTGAGTGCCTGTCCGGTGGGCGCCCTGACTCACAAGCGCAGTCGCCACGACGCCCGCATCTGGCAGACCGACAAGACCGACACCATCTGCCCCTACTGCGGCGTGGGCTGCGAGTTCACCGCGCAGACCTTCCGGGATCGGCTGGTGCGCGTCACCACCGAGCCCGGCCAGGGTGTCAACAACGGCAACCTCTGCGTCAAGGGCCGCTTCGGCATGGAGTTCGTCAACTCGCCTGATCGTCTGACCACGCCGATGGTGCGCAATGAGGAGGGCAATCTGGTCCCGACCACTTGGGAGGTCGCGCTCGACCGCATTGAGCAGAACTTCAAACGCATCAAAGAAGAGAGCGGGGCCAAGGCCTTCGCCGGGCTCGCCTCGGCCAAATGCACCAACGAGGAGAATTACATCTTCCAGAAGTTCATGCGGGGGGTGATCGGCACAAACAACGTGGACCACTGTGCCCGCTTATGACACAGCTCCACCGTCGCCGGTCTGGCGACAGCATTTGGCAGCGGCGCGATGACGAACTCCATCGCGGACATTCACGAAGCCGACGTGATGCTGCTCATCGGCTCCAACACCACTGAGGCACACCCGGTCATCGGTATCGAAGTCATCCGTCTGCTCAACGAGGGCAAGAAGCTGATCGTGGCCGATCCCCGCAAGATCGACCTGGCGCGGCGGGCACACCTGCACCTTCAACTCCGGCCCGGCACCAACGTCGCCCTGCTCAACGGCATGATGCGGCACATACTGGACAAGGGCTTGGAGGACAAGGAGTTCATCGAGTCGCGGACCGAGAACTACGAGGCCTTCCGCGAGTCGATCATGAGCACGACGGTCGAAGAGGCCGCTGAAATCACGGGCGTGCCCGCTGAGGACATCAAAAAGGCGGCTGAGCTCTACGCCACCTGCAACAACGCGAACATCCTCTATGCCATGGGCATCACCCAGTTCCACACGGGCACCAACAACGTGCTCGCCGTGGCCAATCTCTCGATGCTCACCGGCAACATTGGCCGGCGGGGCACGGGGGTCAACCCGCTCCGCGGTCAGAACAACGTGCAGGGCGCCTGCGACATGGGCGGCCTGCCCGACGTCTTCTCCGGTTACCAGAAGGTGGACGATCCTGCGGCCATCGGCAAGATGGAAGAGGCCTGGGGGGTAACGCTCGAGGATCGGCAAAAGGGCAAGACCATCATGGAGATGATGCGGTCCATCGACGACGGCGAGATCCGCGCCCTCTATGTGATGGGAGAGAACCCGGTTATCTCTGACCCCGACCAGAAGCACGTCGAGGAGAGCCTGGCCAAAGTCGACTTCCTGGTGGTGCAGGACATCTTCTTCACCGAGACGTGCGAGTATGCGGACGTGGTCCTGCCTGCCTGCACCAGCGTGGAGAAGGACGGTACCTTCACCAACACCGAACGCCGGGTTCAGCGGGTGCGGGCGGCGCTCGAGCCTCGCGGAGGCACCATGCCGGATTGGCAGATCGTGCAACTGCTGGCGTCCCGCATGGGGGCCGACTGGAACTACACCAGCGCTGAAGCCATCATGACCGAGATCAATCAGGTTACCCCGCAGTACGGCGGCATCACCTATCGCCGTCTGGACGCGAAGAGCGAACAGCGCACGCCAGACGTCGTCTTCGAGGACACGGACAGCTGCGGCCTGCAGTGGCCCTGCCCGGACGAAGACCACTCGGGGACCCCGGTGCTCCATGCCGGCCGGTTTTCCCGGGGCAACGGCTTCTTCTCGGCGGTGGTGTACCAGAAGCCCGTCGAGGAAGTCTCGGAGGAGTATCCGATGATCCTGACGACGGGACGCGAACTGGTGCACTATCACACCGGCACCATGTCGCGGCAGGCCCCCGGCCTGAACGCTCTGGTTCCCGACGCCCGTCTGGAAATCAATCCGGACGATGCCCGCAGATTGGGCATCCGGCACGGCGAGAGGGTGAGGTTGACCAGCCGACGGGGCAGCATCGAGCCGTTTGCCTGGCTCACCGACCGGGTCTCGCCCGGACTGGTGTTCATGCCCTTCCACTTTGCCGAGGCGCCGGCCAACCGCCTGACCGTGCAGACTCTTGATCCGATATCGAAGATCCCGGAGCTCAAGGTGGCCGCGGTCAAACTGGAGGCCCTGGATGGCGGAGCGGCCTCGGCTGAGACCGAGACCGAAGAGGCTTCGGTGTAAAAAGCTCCAGACGATCGCAGAAGTGCCAAGAGGGCGCGCCGTCTTCGGACGGGGCGCCCTCTTCTATTTGCCCGAACGCGGTCACAAGCAACCCGCGGGCCGTGTCCCTCTCAGCCCCCGACTGTAAGCGCGCACCGCCGGCCTCTTCGGCTCGGTCGGCAATACGTTCCACAAGCAGGCCTTGGCGCTCCACTCGATCAGCCCCCGGCTTCTCGCGCGCTCCCCCTAGCGGCGCTCGATCAGTTCTAGTATCGGGTAGGGTGGGGGCGCCTGCGTGACCCTCCGGGTCAGTGCCGCCGACGGCCTCAACCTTGAGTCCCTGGTGGGGGAGGTCTCCCCTTGCCTGGGCCAGGTGTTCCCGCAGGACGCGGTCAAAGTGGATCACCCTCCGCGCCTGGTCTTTGTCCGGAGAATAGGAGACCAGCCGGAAGATCTCGGACATTCGATTCTGAGCCACCTCGACCTGATCGCGTTGATCTCGTGGCCGATCCAGGCTGCCACCTTGCCCAGACCGCGGCTGTATTCGCCCTCAGCCCGTTGCTGCTCGTCTGCTCGGGACTCGGTGAGGTCCGAGAAAGCGAGAATGGCCCCCGCGGGAAGGCCTTCGCCATCGTAGCGGAGTGGCGCAGTAGGTGGACAATCTCTCTTGGCCTTCTTCCTGCCAAGAGAAGCTCTGTCTCTCGTGCGCGCTCGTTGAGGGTGACTACTTTCTGATCGACGTCGATCACGATCAATCCGCTGCCTATCGAGTCGAGCAGGTGCGAGGTCAGCGCGTGGCAATCGAGAGAGTTCTGAAAGATGGAATCCATTTCACTAAGTTTATGGCGCGCTAATGCCGAAAACATTTATAGTGTGCTGATGCCGAAACATCGCGCCACAGGCAATAATCTGACCTTTGTGGGGAGCGGGATTTGAAGCAAGACGCGAGCGGCCTTCTGGTCCTCCGCCGCACTGCTCGGCGAGGAGCACGTACTCGTGGTCGACGACGACCGCGCCGTTAGAAGATTCCTCCGCCGCGCCGTGGAAATAGCCGGCTATGAGGTGGACGAATTTGCGGGGGCCGGCGACGCGCTCGGCGGGTTCACTGCGGGAAAATATGCGGTGGCTCTCGTTGATCTCAACATGCCTGAATACGATGGTCTGTGGCTCCTGGAGCGCCTCAAAGAGGTGGACCCCGACATAGTGGTGGTCATCGTCACCGGGTCTGGCGAGGTGCAGGAGGCCGTCGACGCCCTTACCCATGGGGCTCTCGACTACGTGCGCAAGCCGGTCAGCGTGGCCGAGATCGCCGAAGTGGTCCACCGGGCCCGGCGGAACCGGCAACTCGAACTGGAAAACCGGGCTTACCGGCAGGAGTTGGAACGCCTGGTGGAGGAGCGCACGGCCGGGCTGCGCCGGGCGATGAATGAACTCGAGGCGACGCACGAGTCTTTGGAGAGCTCCTACCGGGAAAGCATCTATCGGCTGGCCGCGGCGGCCGAGTATCGCGACGAGGACACCGCGAACCACCTGGTTCGCATCGGCCTGATCTCCGAAATCCTGGCCAAGCGGGTCGGCTGCGACGCTGAGCTGATAGCGCTCATCCGTCAGGCCAGTCCGATGCACGACGTGGGCAAGATCGGCATCCGAGATGCCGTGCTGCTCAAAGCGGGCCCGCTGACCAAAGAGGAGTTCGAGGAGATCAAGACCCACTCGGTGATAGGCGCCCGTATCCTCTCCGGTTCCAGTTCCCAGCTCATCCAGATGGCCGAGCGCATCGCGCTCACCCACCACGAGTGGTTTGACGGCTCGGGCTATCCCCAGGGACTGTGCGGTGAGCAGATCCCGCTCGAGGGCCGCATCGTGTCGCTGGCGGATGTCTTCGACGCGCTGACTTCTCCCCGGGTCTATAAGCCCGCTTACTCCATAGAGATGGCCCTCGCCATCCTCCACGACAAGACGGGGACTCACTTCGATCCCCAGATCGTTCAGGCCCTGTACGATTCGCTCGATGAGATTCTCGGGGTAAAGCAGTTCTACGCCGACCCGGACCTCACGTCCTTCTGGAAACTGGACGCTTCCCTCGGCCTCCCCCCTCCGTTTGCCGGCCTCGTCGATGTGACCGAGGATCTCGAGCGGGCCAAGGGGCAGCTCACCTAGCTCTGGGTTCCGCGTTTTCCCGCGGCCTGCGCCCAACCTGCTATCCTTTGCTTTCAGGGCGGGCGACGGGGTCGTTCGCCCTCTCTGGGTTTCCGGCTGTTCCTAGAAAGGATCTAGATGTCGTCAGAGCACCGTTTTCTCAAGGCGTGCTGGCGGGAGCCGGTCGACTGCACCCCCGTCTGGATGATGCGCCAAGCAGGCCGTTATCTGGAGGAGTATCGGGAGCTCCGCGCCAAGCACTCCTTTCTTGAGATGTGCCGCACCCCCGAGCTGGCGGCAGAGGTCACCGTTCAACCCCTCCGGCGATTCGATCTGGACGCCGCCATCATCTTTGCCGACATCCTGTTGCCGCTTCCGGCGATGGGAATCGATCTGACCTTTGCCAAAGGCGAGGGGCCGGTGATAGGCAACAAGGTGCGCACTGCGGACGACGTGGCTGCGCTAACTCCGCTCCAGCCGGAACGCGACGTTCCCTTCCTGGGCGAGGCGATCGGCATGGTTCGCCGCGAACTTGCCGGCCGGGTGCCGCTCATCGGCTTCTCGGGCGCCCCCTTCACTCTGGCCAGCTACATCATCGAGGGTGGCGGCTCCAGAAACTTCGTCGATACCAAGACCTTGATGTACGCCCAGCCGGAAGTCTGGCACGCTTTTCTGGACAAAGTGACCGAGGTGGTCATCGCCTACCTCAAGTATCAGGTGGAAGCAGGCGCGCAGGCACTTCAGCTCTTTGACAGCTGGGTGGGTATTCTCAGCCCCCGGGACTACGAGGAATACGTGCTTCCCTACAGCACCCGGGTCTTCGAGGGGATCGGGCATGCGGTTCCCACTATCCATTTTGGCACCGATACCACCACGCTGCTCGAACTGATGAAGCAGGCCGGGGGAGACGTCATCGGCCTCGACTGGCGCGTTGAGCTGTCTCAGGCTTGGGATCTACTGGGAGACGACGTGGCCGTGCAGGGCAATCTCGATCCGATCGTCCTCTATGCGGATCAGGCGGTCATCGAAGAGAGAGTCAAGCGGGTGCTCGACTCCGCGGGCGGCCGTCCCGGGCACATCTTCAACTTGGGCCACGGGATCTTGCCCACCGTGCCGGTGGAAAATGCCGGGTTCATGATCGACGCGGTCCATCGCCTCAGCGGCTGTCCGAAGGAGTAGCGCTGGACGCGGACCAGCGACGGCTGGCGGTCGTCCTCTTGGGATATGGAGGCCCGCGCGATCTGGAGGAGGTGGAGTCATTTCTCGGCCGGGTGATGGCGCCGCGCCGGCCTTCCCCCGAGGCGGTGCGGAGGGCGCAGGAGCGTTACCGGCTGATTGGAGGCGGTTCCCCGCTGGTGGCGAACAGCCGCGCGCAGGCGGCGGCCCTGCAGCAGGAACTGGAGGGGCGCCGGAGCGATTTGCCCGGCCTACTGGCCGCCGAGACCGAGATCCGGGTCTTCTTGGGCATGCGCAGCTCAGAGCCTTTCTTGGAAGAAGCCGTGCGGGAGGCTGTGGACTGGGGAGGCAGGCTGCGCTTTGCCGTGCTGGCTTCCCATGGTTCCGAGGGTGCGACCGGAGCCTACCGCGAGCGGGTGGAGGCAGTCCTGGGTAGCGGTTACGCCCTCGCGCAGGCCTTTGTCGCCGAGTGGCACACCGCCCCCGGATACCTCGAGGCGGTAGCCGATCGGGTTGAGACTGCCCGTGCGGACGCCGGCCTTCCGGAAACGGCCCCCGTGCTCTTTACCGCCCACAGCCTGCCGTTCCGAAACGGCCAGGAAGAGGATCAGGTCTACCGTTCCCGCCTCGAGCGCACAGTGGCTCTCTTGGCCGAGGATCTACGGGCGGCTGAGGTCCGGCTGGCCTTTCAAAGCGCGGCGCCCCGGCCCGGTGTCAGTTGGATGGGCCCTTTCGCCGAATCGGTGCTGGAGGAACTGGCGGCCGCGGGACATACGGGGATCGTGGTGGCGCCCCTGGGGTTCGTCTCGGAGCATCTCGAGACCCTCTACGACCTCGATATCGAACTCAAAGAGCGGGCGCGCGAATTGGGAGTCGGGTTCGCCCGCGCCAAGACGGTCGGGACTCACCCGCGATTCATAGCGGCGCTGGCAGATGTGGTCCTTGCCGGCCCGGAGGAGCATTGACCAATATGGAATCCGCTTCACAGGTGAGGAAAGTCATTGTCGTGGGCGGCGGAATCGGAGGCCTGGCCGCCGCCTGGGAGTTGACCGAGGAGGCGAAACGCCAAGGGCTGGAACTCGAGGTCAGGTTACTCGAGGCCTCCGGCCGGGTGGGCGGAAGCATCCGCACCGACCGGGTGGACGATTGTCTGATCGAGGCGGGCCCCGATTGCATCGTCAGCGAGAAGCCCTGGGGAGTGCAGCTGATAGAGGACGTGGGCCTCGGCGATCAACTCGCCCCGACGAACGACGCCGATCGCCGCACCTATGTGCTCTGGAAGGGAAAGCTCCACCCGCTCCCCGACGGATTGATCCTGCTGGTGCCTACCAAAGTGACCCCCTTCGTCACCGCGAGCTTGTTCAGCTGGCCGGGCAAGTTCCGCATGGCGCTCGACCTGGTCCTGCCCAAGCGCAAAACCACCGGCGACGAGACCCTGGGCGATTTCATTCGCCGGCGTCTGGGCCGCGAGGCTTTGGACAAGTTGGGGGAACCTCTGGTGGCCGGCATTCACAGCGGCGATCCCGAGACCATGAGCGTCGCCTCCACCTTTCCGCGTTTTCTGCAGATGGAGCAGGAAGAGCGCAGTCTGATCCTGGCGATGCTTCGGCGCATGCGGGCGGTGCGGCGGGCCCGGGAGCGAGCCGCCGCCGAGATCGCGGCGGGTTCGGGTGACGGTTCGGGCGCACCCCGCAGGCAGATACCTCGGACGATGTTCATCACGTTGCGGCGCGGGCTCGAGGAACTGGTCGCGGAGCTTGCGCGGCGACTGGGCGATGAACGCATAGAGCTGGGGCAGAGGGTTACGGGGATGCGCCGCGCGGCCAACGGCCGCTGGGAGGTGACCAAAGCCGAGGGTGAGGCGGAGCAGGCCGACGCGGTTATCTTGGCAACGCCGGCGCATGTGACGGCGGAGATCCTCGCCTGCCTGGCGCCGGGTGTCGCGGCGGAGCTTCGGGAGATGCCCTACGTCTCCTCGGCCACTGTCACTCTCGCCTATCGTCGGGAAGACGTGCCGATCTCGCCGGGTGGCTTCGGCACGGTGATTCCCAAGGGCGAGGCGAGGAGGATCAAGGCCTTCACCTGGGTGACCACCAAATTCTTCGAGCGCGCTCCGGCGGATACCGTGCTGATGCGTTGCTTCGTTCGGGTTCCTCCCGGTGAAAGCGTCCCTTCGCAGGACGAGTTGAGGCGCATCGCGGCCCGCGAGCTGACCGATATCCTGGGGCTGCCCGAGCCCCTGTGGGCGCGGGCCTATCGTTGGGAGCGGGCCATGCCCCAGTACGTGGTGGGCCACGGTGCGCGGGTCGAGCGTGTGGAAGCAGCGCTGGCGGAACTGCCCGGACTGGTCCTGGCCGGAGGCGCCTATCACGGCTCCGGCATTCCCGATACTGTGCGCGTCGGGCGCGAGCGGGCCCGGGAATTGGTGACTCGGCTACGGGCATGACCGGCTCGCCCCGCAAGATTGCCGTGGTCGGCGGGGGGATCGCCGGTCTTGCCACCGCCCGCTTCTTGCTTGAGAGATCCCGGCAGGCCGGCGTCGAGCTTGACGTGCGCCTCTTCGAGCGGGAGCAGAGGCTGGGAGGGCACATCGCCACCAGCCGTGAAGAAGGCTTTCTGATCGAGGGCGGCCCGGACTGCTTCGTCTCGCAGAAGCCCTGGGGTCTGCGTCTGGCCCTGGAACTGGGTTTGGAGGGGGCTGTCACCGGCACCAAGACCATGGGCGGGGGAAAGACCTACGTGCTCAAAGGGGGCGTTCCCCACGCCCTGCCCGATGGGGTCATGCTGATGGTCCCCACCAAGTTCATGCCCCTGGCCCGATCGCATCTGCTCTCCTGGCCGGGGAAGCTCCGCATGGGCCTCGACCTCGTCCTGCCGCGTGGGGGCACGGCCGACGAGACTTTGGGCGATTTCGTGCGCCGGCGCTTGGGAGATGAAGCCCTCGAGCGCATTGCCGAGCCGCTGGTCGCGGGAGTGCACGCGGGAAACCCCGACCGCCTCAGCCTGATGAGCACCTTTCCCCGCTTCAAGACCATGGAGGACGAACACCGCTCACTGGTGCTGGCCATGTTGAGGGCGAGGCGCAAGACGAAGTCGAAGCCGGCCGCCGCTTGGAGCGCCTTCGTCACCCTGCAACCCGGCCTGGATCGGTTCATCGTCGCCCTGGAAGAAGGGATGCCTCAGGGAACGGTACGCCGCGCCGCGGTGGTCCAGGGCCTGGAACGCACCGCCGCGGCCCGCCCGCCCTACACTCTCCACTACAGCTCTGGCGAAAGCGGGGGCACCGCTTTGCGGGAAGCTTTCGACGAGGTGGTGCTGGCGGTCCCGGCTTTCGCGGCAGCCGGCCTTCTTCGGGAGCTCGTTCCGGCGGCCGCCACGGAACTCGGGCAAATTGAGTTCGTGGACGCGGCGACGGTCAGCCTGGGTTTTGCTCGGGCGGAGGTGGCTCACCCGCTCGACGGGTTTGGCCTGGTCATTCCCCGTTCGGAGGGCAGGCAGATAATGGGGATCACCTGGAGCTCGTCGAAATTCCCCGGCCGCGCACCCGAAGGCCACCTGCTCGTGCGCGCCTTCGTGGGGGGGACCAAGGCCCCGGAGCTCCTGCGCGAAGATGACGAGACTCTGCTGGCCACCGTGGAGCGGGAGGTGACCGGGCTCCTCGGAGCCCGCAACCCGGTGGTGAGGCGGCTTTACCGCTGGGAGCAGGCCATGCCCCAGTACAACGTGGGCCATCGGCAGCGGGTTGAATCGATCGAGCGCAAGATGAAGGTCGTGCCGGGCGTGCACCTCGCCGGCGGTTCATATTGGGGCATCGGCATTCCCGACTGCATTGCGAGCGCGGACCGAGTCGCGAACGCCATCCTCGCGCCGGCAAACGCGGCTCAATAGTTGCCCCGAACGGATCTGCCCGGAAACGAGAAACGGGCCGCTTGCGGCCCGCCAGAGGGATGTCCGAGGGGGGATTTGAACCCCCACGAGCTTATAAGGCTCACTAGGCCCTCAACCTAGCGCGTCTGCCAGTTCCGCCACTCGGACCTGCTGATTGTGCCCGCAGAGTATAGAGGATGCCCTTGACCCCTGCAACTTCCCCGGTGGGCTCGGATCCCCTCTAGGCCCGCCCGCATAAGCGCCTGCTTGTGCGGGGATTTCTGGTTCTGTCCGGGCCTGCTGCTAGTCTTATCCGGTAGCCTCATCCAAACGTTTGTTCTATACTGTTTACGAACATAAGTTCGGTAGTGGAGGAGCTGGTATGGATTTGACCGATAGGCAGAGGGCGATAATCAACTTCATCCGCCGGTACGTCGGCCGGCACGGATACCCGCCTACCGTACGCGAGATCGGTGAGGCCGTCGGCCTAGCTTCTCCGGCGTCGGTGCACAACCAACTGGCCACCCTGGAGCAGAAGGGCTACCTACGTAGGGGAGTCGCCAAGAGGCGGGCGCTCGAACTGGTGGAGATGGGGTCTGGCTCTTCGCGTTCCTCCCAAGACGCGGCTGGGCGCCTGGTGCCCTTGGTCGGCCGCGTGGCCGCCGGGGAACCGCTGCTCGCGGAGGAAAACATCGAGGAGTATCTGTCCACTCCCGAGTTCATGCCCAACGACGAGGAGTGCTTCGCCCTTCGCGTCCGGGGCACCTCCATGATCGGCGCCGGCATCCTGGACGGCGACGTGGTGATCGTTCGGCGGCAAGACGGCGCCGACAACGGCGACATCGTGGTGGCCCTGCTCGGAGAAGAAGAGGCTACTCTCAAGCGGTTCTTCAAAGAGGATGGACACATTCGGCTGCAACCCGAGAATCCCGCACTCGAACCGATTCTGGTTCGGGACGCGACCGTGGTGGGACGCGTGGTGGGTGTCATGAGGAGGCTCTGATGGTGATTGAACAGGCTTTGGCTCTCTCCGCTGAGCGTGATCCTTCGGGCGGAGGCAAGAAAAAGCGCCAATTGAGGCTGGTTTCGGATAGCTCGTGCGGGCATTTGCAGTCGCCCTCTCTCGCGGCGTTCTTGCGTGGCCTCGGGGGCGGATCTCCCTGTCTCGCTTGTGGAGCCCCCCTGATAGAGCAGCCTTCGCGTGCGCATGCAGCGGTCCTTCACTGCCCTGAGTGTGGGGCCGAGGTCGAGCGGATCACGCTGGGGGAATCGGCCGCTTAGCGTATCCCGAGGCGCCGGCGGGCCGCTTTGAAAGCCGAAGCGCTTCGGCTATACTACCCGCCGATCTGACGTTCCTCGGTAGCTCAATGGTAGAGCACCTGGCTGTTAACCAGGGTGTTGCAGGTTCGAGTCCTGCCCGAGGAGCCTGATTGGATTGCAGACGGGCTCCGGCATCTTCGCTGGGGCCTTTCGTGGTTCCGGACCCCGTTTTCGCGCGCCAACCCGCGAACCCGCCTACCCGTAACCCGCTACCCGCCTGCCTGTCTAATTGCCGGGCTCCTTCGGCCTTATCCGAAGAATGCGGTCGTCTTCTGCGGTGGGGTTGCCGCGGCCGTCGCGGTTACTGGTGCCGAGGTAGAGCGTCCCCCGGTCGTCGAGGGCGAGGGCCCGAAGCCTGCCAAAGGCCCCATCGAAGAGTATCTGCTCGTCGCTCACTCCGGTGAACTGCTCGTCCGCCGGTTCCAGGCGTCTCAGGTCCTGTTCTTTGAGCGTGACGAAAATGAAGGATCCCTGCCAGCCGGGAATCAGGTCGGCCGTATAGAAGGAGGCGTCCGCGGGGGCGATGGTGGGCGTCCAGGTGTAGATCGGATCGTGGAATTCCCCCGCCCCAGCGACTCCTGTGACCAGGGGCCAGCCGTAGTTCTCCCCGGCGACAAGGCCGTTGATTTCGTCGTTGTCGCTGGGGCCGTGTTCGGTGACGAAGGCCTGCCCGGTCTGGGGATGAAAGGCGAGCCCCTGGGGGTTGCGGTGTCCCCACGTGAAGACGGTTGTGCCAAACGGATTCCCCGGGGCGGGCCGGCCCTCTCTGTCGACCCGCAGCACCTTCCCGGCCAGCGAATCTCGGTCCTGCGCCAGGGTGGACCGCCCGCCCTCGCCCATGGTCATCCACAGGTATCCGTCGGGGCCGAAGGCCACCCGGCTGCCGTTGTGAATCCTGGCCGCGGGGATCCCGTCCAAGAGAACCTTTTCGGAGCCGAGGCTATCCCCCTCGAGGGTAAAGCGGCTCAGGCGGTTGGCCGTTGCACCGCGATTCGAGTAGGTATAGGCCGCGTAGACATAGGGGCGGTCGGGGAATTCCGGGTCCAGGTCAAAACCCAACAAGCCCGATTCGCCGACGGCGGCTACGTCGATTTGCCCCACCGGCACCTGTTCCCCTTCGGGCAGGGCGATTCTCAGGACGCGGCCCGTGCGTTCGGTGACGAGCAGGTCCCCGGACGGCAAGAAGCGCATCTCCCAGGGGACGTTCAAGCCGGTGGTCACCGTCTCCACAATCAGGCCGTCCTCGGAGGCAGGTTCCCGGGCGACTGCGGTCTTCGAGTCGCTCGGCACGGATTCCGATACCGCACTTTCGCGGGTGGCCCCGGTGGGGCTCTCCTGCTCCTGGCATCCGGCCAACCCCAGCGCAAGCAGGATCATCAGGAGGGCGATTCCGAATCGCATTTGCCGAGTGTGCCCCGCGGCAGGTTGAGCGAGTAGCTTCATCTTCTGAAACATCGCCGGGGAGCGTCGAGCTCAAACGATCCCGGACCTAACCATCCCTTTGTTAGGATGATCATCAGGGAGGCAAAGCGCCTCCCGTTGCGGGCGAGGTCGCGGTTGGAGGAGGAACTCGAGTTGTCTCAAGATTTGGGTGAGGGGTCGGAACGCCCCTGGGGACACTATGAGGTGCTCTCGGATGAGCCTGACCACAAGGTCAAGCGGATCGTGGTCCGTCCGGGCAAGCGGCTCAGCCTCCAGCGGCATCAACAACGGGCTGAGCACTGGGTGGTGGTCTCGGGCCGGGGCGTCGTGACCAGAGATGGCGACGACTTCGAGTTGCGTCAAGGAGAGTCTTTCGATATCCCGCGCGGAGCAGCGCATCGCATGACCAATCCCGGTGACGCACAGCTGGTCTTCATAGAAGTCCAGCGGGGGGACTACTTCGGGGAGGACGATATCGAGCGGCTCGAAGACGACTTTGGCAGGGCAGGATGAGTGCTTCGCGCCCTGGGGACGTCTTTGTTCTGATCATGGCCGGTGGAGCTGGGACGCGCTTTTGGCCGCTGAGCACCGAGGAGAGGCCCAAGCAGTTCCTCAGCCTGGTTGGTGAGGGCACTCTGCTCCAGCAGAGCTATGCCCGCGCCCGAGCTCTGACTGAGCCTGAGAACGTGCTCGTGCTGACCGCGGCTCGTTTCCGAGACGAGGTCGCAAGGGAAATCCCGGAGCTGGCGCCCGGGAACATCATCGGCGAGCCTATGCGCCGGGATACCGCTGCCCCCGTCGCGCTGGCCGCCCTACTGGCCGAGGCGCGAACGGCGGATGGAGTTGCGGGGGAGAAGCGGGCTTCGCAGAATCCCGTCATAATCGTTCTGACCGCGGATCACCGGATCGAACCCACAGCTGCCTTTGCGAAAGACGTCGAGGCGGCCGTGGAGGGAGCCCGTGAAGGTAATGCTCTCTACACCCTGGGCGTCTCTCCGACCTACGCGGCCACGGGGTACGGGTACCTGGAGCGGGGAAGCCCGGTGCGGGCCCCCGGGGGGGTGAAGCACTACCGGTTGGAGCAGTTTCGCGAGAAACCCGATGAGCCGACCGCCCGCCGCTATCTGGATTCGGGACGCTTCTACTGGAACAGCGGGATGTTCGTCTGGAGCGTCGCCACGATCCTGGCCGAGTATGCTCGCCAGCTTCCCGGCCACCTCGAGTCGCTGCGCCCTGCCATCCGGTCCGGGGGCGAGCTCGATCCGCAGGCCCTATCGGACGGATTTGCCGAACTGCCCTCCGTCTCCATCGATTTCGGCATTATGGAGGGCGCCGAGGAGATCCGCATGATCGAGGCCTCGTTCGAGTGGGACGATATCGGCAGCTGGCCGTCCCTGGCCGAGTTTTTGCCGGAGGACCGGGAGGGTAATCGCTACCGAGGACGCCTTCGAGCGCTCGAGGCTCGGGGCAACGTGGTCTTCGCCGAGGATACGGAGGAGTTGATCGCTCTACTCGGCGTCGAGGGCCTCATCGTCGTGCGCTCAGGAAATCGGACCCTCATTGCCGATCGCTCCCGGGCGGAAGAGATCAAACGCCTCACCCAGGATTTGGGGGAGACGTCCGGGAAGGGGTGAAGGTCGTGGCCAGACAGAAGCTAACCGGCTTCAAGGCTTATGACATTCGGGGGAAGGTTCCCGAAGAACTCGACGAGACGATGGCCGAGTACATCGGGCGGGCATTCGCGCTCCTGTTCAAGCCGGAGAAGGTCGCGGTCGGGCGAGACATGCGCCCGACCGGTGGGGGAATCGTCGAGGCGCTCACCAAGGGACTGACCGCGGCCGGCGTGGATGTGGTGGATATCGGTTTGGTCGGGACCGAGCAGGTCTATTTCGCAGTTTTCGCGCTGGAGCTCGACGGCGGCATCATGGTGACCGCGAGTCACAACCCCGCCGAGTACAACGGCATGAAGTTGGTGCGGGAGAAGGCGATTCCCATCAGCAGCGAGACCGGCTTGGCCGACATCGAACGGCTGGTGGCGGACGCTTTGGCCGGGGACAGCAAGGCGCTGGACGAGGTCGTCGTCGGCGAGTCTGGTTTGGTCGAGGGCCGCGATATTCAGGAGCTCTATATCGAGCACCTTTTGGGCTACGTCAAGCCGGAGGATCTTCGCCGCCTCAAGATCGTGGCCAACGGCGGAGACGGCATGGCCGGCCCCATCGTCAAGGCACTCGGGGAGCGTCTGCCGCTCGATTTCGAGATTCTGCACGGGGAACCCGACGGCACCTTTCCCAACGGCGTCCCTAACCCACTGCTCTCCGAGAACCGTGAAGCGACCGCCCGCGCCGTGCGGGAGGCGGGGGCCGATCTGGGCCTGGCCTGGGACGGCGACTTCGACCGTTGCTTCTTCTGGGACGAGCGGGGCGAGTTCGTCGACGGCTACTACCTGGTCGGCCTGCTTGCCCAGGGCGTGTTGCGGCGCCACCAGGGCGCCAAGATCGTGCACGATCCCCGCCTGGTGTGGAACACGCTCGAAATCGTGAACGAGCAGGGAGGCGTGGCGGTCCAGAGCAAGAGCGGGCATTCCTTCATCAAAGAGAGGATGCGGGCCGAAGACGCCGCGTATGGGGGCGAGATGTCGGCGCACCACTACTTCCGCGAGTTTTCTTACGCGGACAGCGGCATGATCCCCTGGCTGCTGGTGGCTGATTTGCTGAGCACTACCGGACGGCCCTTGTCGGATCTGGTCTCCGAGATGCAGAGCCGCTATCCCATCAGCGGCGAGATCAACACCCGCCTCTCCGACCCGGACAAGGCTCTGGCTCGGCTGAAGGAGGAGTACGGCTCCCGCGCGCTCTCGGTGGACGAGACCGATGGAATCAGTGTCGAATTCGCCGATTGGCGCTTTAACGTGCGGCCTTCTAACACCGAGCCTCTCATCCGGCTGAACCTCGAGACTCGGGGAGATGTGGAGTTGGTCGAGCAGAAGACCCGCGAACTCCTCGCCTTCCTGGAGCGCGAGGGCGCATGAGAATCGCGGCGGCTCAGATCAACCCGACGGTTGGTGATCTGGCCGGCAACAGTGCCCTGATTCGGCGGGGGATCGAGCTCGCGCAAGAGGGAGGAGCCCGGTTGGCGGTGTTTCCCGAGCTTGCGATCTGCGGCTATCCGCCGGAAGACCTGCTGTTCAAAGACCACTTCGTGAGGGACTGCGAGGAGGCGGTCCGGCGGCTCGCCGCGGACGTCGGCGATAACCTCGTGGCCATAGTGGGCTGCCCCCTGTGGGAAGGCGGTCTCGCCTACAACGGCGCCGCAGTTCTGTCCGGAGGAAGCGTCCGGGCGCTCTACCGCAAGATTCGGCTGCCCAACTACGCCGTTTTCGACGAGGACCGCTATTTCGCTTCTGGAGAACGGGTGCTGGTACTGCAAATGCCCGAAGGCCGGGTCGCGGTCAACATCTGCGAGGACATCTGGGATGCGGGAGGACCGTCGGAAGAGGCTGCGCTTCGGGGAGAGGCCGGCCTCATCGTCAACATCTCCATGTCGCCCTACCACTTCGGCAAGGGCCAGGCGAGGGAGAAGATGCTGGCCGAGCGCGCCTGCGACTCCGGTGCCTATGTGGTCTATCTGAACGGAGTGGGCGGTCAAGACGAGCTGATCTTCGACGGTCAATCTCTGGTGTTCGATCCTTCGGGGGTTTTGCGGGCCCGCCTCGCGGCCTTCGCGGAAGAAGTTCAGTTCGTGGAAGTGGATCTGGAAGAGGCCGCCGGAGTGCAGGGGCGGGCGGAGGCCCCGGCGCGCTGGCCGGTCGATGTCGTGAGCCTTCAGTGGGCACAGCCGGCTTCCGTCAAGCGGCGGCGTGGTT
>Ga0209386_1000184_pt1 | contig 32397 bp, 31 predicted proteins | sample NGEPertwo_FD_184510 | JGI IMG/M metagenome (GOLD analysis project Ga0209386, IMG submission 184510) | Arctic peat soil microbial communities from the Barrow Environmental Observatory site, Barrow, Alaska, USA - NGEE Permafrost154B-two... | ecosystem: Environmental > Terrestrial > Soil > Wetlands...
TCTTCAAATAGTCTCATGGTGTTTTTTTCTTAAATTTAATAAAAAACCATTCCCCCAAAAAGGCTATATATGATTAGTTATCAACAATTTGATGTTTATAGACGGACTCTAATTAAGTATGCTGTAAATGAAATTGCCGAACTTGAAAAGATCATGAACCGCCAGAGAGACGATAATAAATCTCAAAATGCGGTTAGTCTTGACGAATTGAAAAGTATGGTTTCGAATAAAAACATTTTGTTGCTGGATGTTCGACCTTCTATCGAATTCGAATTTGGTCATATCACAGGTGCAATTTCAGTGCCTATGAATGAACTGATGGATCAACTCAAGACCATTTCAAAAAATCAGGAAATAATTGCTTATTGTCGTGGACCATTTTGTGTACTCGCCGATGAAGCCGTGAAAACACTGAGTGAACTTGGATACAACGTTCGAAGACTTGACGAAGGTTATCCGGAATGGAAAATAAAACAATTAGCATCCAATTAAAATGAAACGTCCGGTATACCTCGACTATAATGCAACCACCCCTATTGATCCGGAGGTTGCAAAAGAAATGATCCCGTATATTGAATCGATCTACGGAAATCCTTCAAGCTCCTATTCAATCGGACGAAGCAATAAAGAAGCCATTGAAAAAGCACGGGCGCAGATTGCCGAATTGATCAACTGCGATCCTGATGAAATCTATTTCACCAGTTGTGCTACCGAATCGAATAATATGGCCATTAAAGGAATTGCCTGGGCAAACAGACATAAAGGACGGCATATTATTACTTCGGCTATTGAACACCCCGCAGTAACTGAGGTTTGCAAATTTCTAAGTTTGCAAGGATTTGAGATCACTTATATTTCAGTCGATCAATTTGGAATGCTTGATCCTAAACAGATAAAAAAAGCTATTCGACCAGATACAATCCTGATCAGCATCATGCACGCCAACAATGAAGTTGGAACAATTCAACCCATTTCGGAAATCGGAGCAATCGCCCGACATAATAACATTGTTTTTCACACAGACGCGTCTCAATCGGTGGGGAAAATTGAAACAGATGTCAATAAACTAAAGGTTGACCTGTTGACCATTGCCGGACATAAATTGTATGCGCCCAAAGGAATTGGCGCATTGTATATCCGAAAGGGAACGAAAATCGAAAATCTGATGCATGGCGCCAATCAGGAAAAAGGCATCCGTCCCGGAACGGAGAATGTCATTCATACCGTAGGACTTGGGAAAGCGTGTGAAGTGGCGCTGCGCGACTTCAAACAGAATCAGCACAATATGCTGGTTTCCCGCGACAGGCTGCTCAATGGCCTGGTTTCCCAACTTGGCAATCGTGTTCATGTAAACGGAAATCTGAAAAATTGCCTGCCTAATACGCTGAGTGTGGCTTTCGAAAATATAAGTGCACACGCTTTGGCCTCTTTCATTAGCAACGATATTTTGATTTCAACCGGCTCGGCTTGTCATTCCGGAGAAACGACCATTTCTTCTGTCCTTCAGGCTATGAACCTCGATTTCAGGACTGCCACTGCCACGGTAAGGATTTCAACAGGAAAACATACGTCTGAGGAAGAAATAGATTTTGCCATCGAAGTACTTGTCAATGCTATTAATAAACTCTCATTATAAATTAAATCACCAATCTATGAAGAAATATTTTGTCCTTTTGGTAATCCTGACAGTAGTGTTTACCAGTAATATTTACGCCCAATCTTCCAAAGAGCCAAAAGAGCATACCTCCATCGGAATGGTCATCTATTCCAATGACACTGAAACGATTTGGAATGCTTTGCGACTGGCAAACTATTCGAAGAATCAAGGCGATACAGTGAGCATGTTTTTGCTGGGCAAAGGAGTTGAATTGGATAGTATGGTAAAAACAAACAACGACTTGAAAGAGCAAGCTGATAAGTTTTTGGACAATGGTGGCAGCATTATGGGCTGTGGAACTTGCCTGAGAAGCCGGAATAATAAACAACCACAGGTTTGCACGTTCTCTTCGCTGGCCGACCTGTACGCATTGATCCGCAAAAACAAAATCGTATTAACTTTTTAAATTTATCGAAATGAAAATTGGAATTATCCTTGAAACCAAAGAGTTTGAAAAGGCATGGAATGCTTTCCGTTTTGCCGTAACCGCTAAAAAAACAGGACACGAAGTAAAAGTGTTTTTAATGGGCGAAGCCGTTGAATGCGAAGGTTTGACCCACGAAAAGTACAATGTTGACGAACAATTGAAGAAATTCGTTGAAATTGGTGGCGAAATACTGGCCTGCGGAACTTGCTTAAAGTCGAGGCATCTTGAAAGCACCGAAGCTTGCCCGATCTCAACCATGGTTGATTGTGTAGAGTTGGTAGTTTGGGCCGATAAAACAGTAACCTTTTAAAACAAAAAAAACATGCAAAGCGAAAAAATGATAGAAATGGTGATGCACCAAACCGAAAGCAAGCTCACCGCTGAACAAGTTGCCGGACAGGTTGAATCGGCATGTCAGAAATACAGTCTGGCCTTGTTTCAAACTTATATTTATCACGAGATAGTTGAATCAAAAGGCTTTCCCATTCAACGTAAAGTGTTTGTTTACAACATTTGTCAGGCGAAAACAGCGTCAATGATGCTTACCTCGAATCCCGAGTTTTCAACATTTATGCCATGTACCTTAGCAGTGTATGAGGCTGGCGACAAAACGGTTCTTTCAACCATGAATATGGGCATGATGCTTGAAGCCGTCAAATCGAATGAGGAATTGTATAATCAGGCATCCAACCTGTTTCAGTCGTTCAAACAAATGATGGACGAACTGGCAGCCGGGAAATAATGAAAGATAGAGGCTGAATATTTAGCTAAAAATGAGCGAAACCAATATTTCGACATTGAACTGGTTTTTCTAAACAGAATTGAAATTGATCAAAAATGAAGCGGTTTGCAATCATTACAGGTATTCTTTCCGGATTTCTTTTTGGTGTGGCTGCTCCATTTAGTAAGCTGCTATTGAGCAGATTAAACTCTTTTCAATTAGCTGACTTACTTTATTTGGGTGCTGCTTTGGCGATGTTCCCTTTCATTTTCCGAAAAAACAGCAATCTGAAATTACTTTTTCAACCGGGAAGCAGGGCAAAAACTGCCGGGATTATTTTCTTTGGAGGATTTGCAGGGCCTTTGCTTTTATTGGCTGGTTTAAGAATGGCCAATGCTACTTCGGTTTCAATTTGGCTAAATATGGAACTGGTGGCAACAGCCGTTCTGGGTGTTTTAATTTTTAAAGATACACTCGACCGGAATACATGGATCGGCGTTCTATTAACCATTTTGGCCGGAATTGTGGTGTCATTTGGCGAAGGTAACAGCGGCATCATTTCAGGATTGCTCATTACTGCCGCCTGTATTTGCTGGGGTATAGATAACCACCTGACAGCCCTCACCGATGGGGCTTCACCTCAAACAGTCACTTTTTTCAAAGGAATAGTGGCCGGTACGGTCAATTTAATAATCGGTTGCCTCATTGCCAGTCAGACAATGACGTTTGGAAATGTGGTTTCAGCCATAATTGTCGGGATTTTCGCTTATGGTTTCAGCATTGTTCTTTATGTAACTTCCGCACAAAATATCGGAGCAACCCGAAGTCAGATCTTGTTTTCGACCGCGCCAATATGGGGCGTACTTTTATCGTATTTTTTTGTTCACGAACCCTTCCAGTGGGTTCACCTCATTTCGATTGCACTTTTGGCTCTGGCTGTTATCGTCACCAATCTGTTTTCACATCAACATCAGCACACGCATGTTGTTATGGAACACATTCATTACCATAAGCACACCGATGGTCATCATAGCCATTCGCACGATGGAGAAACCATTCCGGAGCTCAAATGGCATTCTCACCTGCATTCTCATGCCGCTTTAAAACATGAGCATCCGCACGATCCGGATTTGCATCATCGGCACGGGCATGAATAATTAAATCAATATATTAGTACCCGATAAAGAAATCGGCAATTATGCTGATTGTTAAAAAAGCAACTTTGTAATTCGGAAAAGAGATTATGAATAATTTTAAAGAGCGTTTAAAAATCCACTATTTGCCGTTATTATCCATTGTCTTCATTGCCAGCATTATGTTTCATTACAACTGGCCGAAAAGAGACACCATAACCTTCATTACCGGGGCAAGCGGATATATTTCGTTAATCCTGATCACCTTCTCATTGTTAATTGGGCCATTCAACCTGTTATTCAATCGGATAAATCCCATTTCAACCTATTTCAGACGGGATATTGGAATAACCGGAGGAGTTCTGGCTGTCATACATTCAGTGGCCGGACTGTTCGTTCATTTGAGAGGCAGTAATTGGAAATACTTCCTGAATAAAACGGACGCTGGTTATTCGATCCGGTTAGATGATTTCGGTTTAGCAAATTATACCGGCCTGATTTCTGCATTGATACTCATTGTATTACTATCAACCTCAAATGATTTTTCTTTCCGAAAACTTAACCCATTCGTTTGGAAAAACATTCAGCGGTTTATCTATTTGGCCTTCCTGTTTGCCATCGTTCATTCTATTTACTACAAGGTTGTTCAAACCAATTTAAGTCTCGTTTGGTACTTATATTTGCCATTATTCCTTACTGTATTGTTAATCCAGATAGCCGGAATCAGGATCAAATCAAGGAAGATATAAAATATTTTTTAGCATTTATCAGATTATCAGTGTGGTGAAGCTAGTATAGCAATTAAATATGCGAAAAATCATTCAATTAAAATCAACAATTACCTGTCCTGCCTGCAGTTTTGCGAAGGAAGAAACGATGCCTGAAGACGCGTGCCAGTTCTTTTACGAATGCGAAAACTGTAAGGCAATATTGAAACCCAACAAAGGTGATTGCTGCGTTTTTTGTTCGTATGGCAGTGTTCCCTGCCCGCCCGTTCAGGCCAATAAAAGCTGTTGCAATTAAATTGAATCACAAAAAAGTCAAAGGTTAAAATTACGCCAATATGCTTTCTGAAAGTAAGGCTACTTGCGGGTTTATATTTCCTGACTATTGAGCCAATTGAAAAGTGGTTTTATTCAGCTTGACCAAGATAATCCATTAATTTGTCGAATAATCTGATTAAATTTCCGATTCTAAGTTTGTAACTAACTTTAAGGCATCAATGATATTTATTCAAAATAATAATAGAACCCGAGGATGAAATTACGAGTTGAAGCAAAACTGCTTATTTATTTTGGCCTTGTTTTATTTGCCATTGCAGTATTTTACAATCAGAGCAGTGCAATTAACTCACCACAAATAGTACCAGTTGCAATAGCCATTGCCGACCAAAATTCCGATTTTATTCCAGACAAATTGGGCGATACTGTTTCAGTTGCCGGAAGGGTTACTGTATCTTCCGGCATTTTATGGAATGGTCGTCTACAAATTGCCATTCAGGATCATTCAGGCGGAATTGAGATATATGAAGAGGAATATTCAGGACCCCGAATTACTATGGGTGATAGCTTACAAGTAAATGGTATTATTGGTCAGTACCTGGGTCAAACCCAATTGACTCATATCCAAATAACCTTTATTGATTCCTTAAACAGAAAGTTACCACAACCCGTTCAGTACGTTAACCACCATCCTGAAACCTATGAGGGCAGGATTGTAACTTTAAAAGGTCGCATTATCAATAAAAGTTCAAATACCGGGGGAGATTACCTGATTGTCTCACTTGCATCAGGAAGCGACAGCACCTTTATAGTTTTCAATTCAAAAAACCATAAATACCCCGATCTACTTAAAAAATTCACCATTGGAGAATCACTTAAAATTACCGGTCTTTATGCTCATTATACCAATAACAAAAACTCTAACAAAAACTACCAACTTTTACCACGCTCCGAAAATGACCTTGAAGTTATTGAATATTCAAGCCAGTTTTATATTTATAGTGTTGCAGGCATTGCAGGTATTGCGATTTTAGTAGTGTTTTTCAACTTAGTTCTAAGCAGAAGAGTCAGACAAAAAACGAAGAATTTAAAAGAATCGGAGCAACGTTTTGCTACTTTAGCTGAAGCCACCACTTCAGCCATTTTGATTTATCAAAATGGGGAGCTTGTATATTTTAACAACGCAGCCATTAAATTAGCCAACGATGCTGCAACAAACCTATTCTATGGTAGTTTTGCAAATATTATAAAGTCGTACGAAGAAAAAATTCATTCTGAATCTTCAGAAGGTAAAGTATTTCGTTCTGAAATTTCATTGAATATTTCCGACAATAAAATGATATGGCTCGATTACACTCTATGCACTTTTTTGTGGGGAAATAAAGATGCAGTGATCATAACATGTACAGATATAACTACGAGGAAAGAAGCTGAAGAAAGCTTGCATAAATTTAAAATGGCTATTGAAAATTCGACTGATGCAATATTTATAACCGACAAGAACGGGATCATTGAATCTATTAATACTGCATTTGAGAAAATATATGATTTTGCTGCATCAGAGGCAATCGGACAAACTCCACGTATCTTAAAATCTGGCCTATTATCTCAAAATATTTACGAACATTTTTGGAATACGTTGTTGGCTAAAAAACCTATTGCTGGAGAGATTGTCAATAAAACCAAAGATGGCCGTCTAATTTCTATCGACGGCACCAATAACCCCATACTCGATGAAAAAGGTGAGATAATTGGATTTATTTCCATCAACCGCGATATCACCGAACGTAAGAAAACTGAAAATGAGTTAAAGGAAAGCGAGGAAAGATTCAGAAACCTGGCTGATTCTTCCCCGTTGGCTATTTGCATTTATCAGGATGAGTATTGGGTTTATACCAATCAGGCAGGGGAAAAAATGAGTGGTTATTCTGCCAAAGAGCTTTACAAAAAAAAATATTGGGAATTTGTTGCTCCCGAATATCAGGAACTAATCCGAAATAACGGAATTGATAGGCTCGCTGGCAAAGGTGAAGAAAATGCTTATGAGTTCAAGATCATAACAAAAGAGGGCGAAACCCGTTGGGTTATCCTAAACGGCAATTCAATTACGTTAAATTAAAGGCCGGCAGGGATTATCACAGTCGTTGATATTACTGAATGGAAAAAGGCGGAAGTCGAACTTCTTGATGCGAGTCATAAAATGAACGCCTTCTTTGAACAGTCGCTCGACGGATTCTTCTTTATGACCATGGACAGACCTATTGAATGGAATGACAAGGCAGACAAGGAACAGTTGTTGGAATTTATCTTTTCGAATCTGAAAATTACCCGAATTAATGATGCCATGTTGACTCAATATGGAGCTGACCTTGATCAGTTTTTAGGAATAACTCCAAACGATTTTTTTGTTCACGATATTGAACAAGGGAAAAACGTGTTTCGGGGAATTCTTGACAATGGTAAATCACATACCGAAACCGATGAACGAAAACTGAATGGTGAACCCATGTTTGTAGAAGGTGATTATACCTGTTTGTATGATTCGGAAGGCAGGATGACCGGGCTTTTCGGTATCCAGCGCGACATTACTGAGAGCAAGAAAATGACTGGGATACTGCGGGAAAGCGAAAATAAATATCGGCATTTGTTCGATAATAATCCGGCTCCCATGTGGATTTATAACCTCGAAACCCTTAGGTTCCTGGAGGTGAACGATACGGCAATTATACAATATGGTTATAGTCGTGAAGAATTTATGTGTATGACCTTAAAAAACATCCGCCCCGAAGAAGATCATGACGGTCTTATAAAAGATATTGAACAAACCACCAAGCCATTCAACAAAGCAGGAACATGGCGTCACATCAAAAAAAATGGTGATATCATATTTGTGGAAATTACTTCGCACAAACTTGAATTCGAAGGACGACCAGCACGAATGGTTTTGATTAACGATGTATCTGAACGAAAGAAGGCTGAAGATGCTCTTGTTGAAAGTGAAAATTCGCTGAAACAAGCCCAGATAATAGCCAATATGGGTGACTGGGAATTTGATTTCATTCAAAACAAGACCAAATGGTCAGATAATTGTTTTCGAATTTACGATCTTCAGCTCAATGAAATTGAACCATCGTATGAATATTTCAGAAGCCGGGTACATCCAGACGATCTAAAACAGGTTGATAATGGATATACGACCATTCTTCAAACTAAACTACCAATAGAACAGGAAATTCGGATAACTTTCCCGGATAAAAGAATTAAATGGATTTTGAATAAGATTATCCCCACTTTCCATGAAAATGAAATTATTCATATGAAAGGTGTAAATATTGATATCACTGAGAAAAAGAATGCGGAAGAACAACTCCGATTATTGAGTACTTCGATCGAACAAAGTCCAGTAAGTATGATGATTACTGATACCAATGGTACAATTGAATATGTTAATCCCACTTATATAAAAACAACTGGTTATTCCAAGGATGAGGTTCTGGGAATAAATCCCCGGGTCTTAAAATCAGGAAAACACGATGTCCTGTTTTATCAGAAAATGTGGAAAACCCTTTTATCAGGTCAACCTTGGATCGGTGAAATTCTAAATCGCAAAAAGAATGGTGATCTATTTTGGGAAAACGTTATAATAGCACCCATTCTAAATAGAAATGGAGAAATAACCCATTTCGTAGCTGCCAAAGAAGACATCACAGAAAAGAAAAAGCTTTTCTCAGATCTGATTACAGCAAAAGAAAAAGCAGAAGAAAGTGACCGACTTAAATCAGCTTTTCTGGCAAATATGTCGCATGAAGTTAGAACTCCTTTAAATAGTATAATTGGTTTTTCTGAACTGCTGGCAGAACCAGATTTTGATGATGAACAAAAGAATGAATTTATTCATCTTATCGTTGCAAATGGGAATAACTTATTAACGATTATTAGTGACATTATGGATATTTCGAAACTGGAGTCCGGTGAGTTGAAAATTTACAATAAACGAATTAATACTTCGATTTATATCTCAAACTTAAAAGCACAATTTGCATTTCAGATAGAGGCTAAAGGTCTCGAATTTATTGTGCTTAATCCTTCCACTCATGAAAATATTTCAATCTTTGCTGACAGAGACCGGCTAAATCAAGTATTCAATAACCTGTTAAGTAATGCGTTGAAATTTACTTCAAATGGCAGTATAGAAATTGGATACCAACCCAAAGGTGAGATGGTTGAATTTTATGTTAAAGATTCCGGGATCGGTATTCCACTGGAATATTACAAAAATATATTCGATCGATTTAGACAGGTTGAAGATGAGAAAACCAGAAAATATGGAGGCAATGGATTGGGTTTGGCAATTACTAAAAACCTAATTGAGCTAATGGGTGGGAAAATTTGGTTAGAGTCTGAACCGGGTAAAGGCTCAATGTTTTATTTCACAATGCCCTGTGAGGATATGCCAAAGTCCGTCGGCTAAAAGCCCCCGCTTACCGACGGGCAGGTAGACAGACTCATATCATTCGAGATTACAAATTTGCTTTTTGTCATCCTGAACTTGTTTTAAAACCCTTTTCTCTTTCCTCCTATGCCCCATGGTGTGAATCATGTAACTTATTTCGAGAATTGTGTAACATTTTAACCAAAAAATCTATCTTGCACCCCGGAAAGTGCGGTTGAATGACACGTGAAGCTATGGATCATTGGATTTAAAATGATTTTATTATGAAAAAACTGATCAATACAAATGATATAACTCTTCGGCAAAGGGCGGAAGAACTTCATAAAAAGAAACGATCTGTTTCTGCCTCAAAACTTTCAGAGTTTGATACGTTGAAACTCATTCATGAACTTGAGGTGCATCAGATTGAGTTGGAAATGCAGAACGAAGAAGTTATGCTTTCAAATAATCAGGCCGAACTTGCTACCGAAAAATATGCTGAATTATACGATTTTGCGCCATTAGGTTATTTTACACTTTCCGAAAAAGGTAATATTATTGATTTAAACCTCAGCGGATCAGAAATGCTAGGCAAAGAACGCTCGCATTTAAAAAACAGATCGTTTAGTTTTTTTGTTTCCAATGATACCAGACCAATTTTCAATCATTTTCTTGGGAAAGTATTTAAAAGCAAAATCAAGGAAACCTGCGAGGTGAACTTTTCAAACAATGGAAGCTTGCCAATGAATGCTCACCTTACCGGAATTGTTACAAAAAATGGAGAGCAATGCCTTGTAACAGTGATTGACATCACCGAGCGCAAGCGGGCGGAGAAAGCGTTGAGAGAGTCGGAAGAAAAGTACCGTGTGCTGTTTGAGGGAAGTACACTTGGCATCTTAGCCACCGACAGTGAAACTCATCGGTTTTTATATTCTAATCAAGCCATCTGCCGGATATTCGGATATTCAGATGAAGAGTTCCTACGGTTGACCATACCAGATCTTCACCCAAAAGACTCAATGGATTTAGTGATATCCGAGTTTGAGTCTCAGATGCGAGGGGAGAAGGTGATATCTTCCGCTCTTCCGTGTCTGCGAAAAGACGGCACGGTTTTCTATGCTGATATTGCTGGTAATTCCACCATCATCAATGAACGAAAATGCAGCGTGGGTTTTTTCGTGGATGTGACTATGCGCAAACAGGCGGAAGATGCGCTTAAACAAGCTAATAGTGAATTGCAAAATCTCCATAACAATCTGGACCTAGCTGTTTTTTCGGTAGATGTGATTCATAACAAAATGCTTCAGGTTTCTGTTGCACACGAAGCAGTGTTCGGCTATTCCCAGGAAGCGTTTTTCAATAATCCAATGTTATGGTATGAAATCATAGTTCCGGGAGATAAACTAATCGTTGATGCCGGTTATCCGGTTTTATTTTCAGGGAAGAACCTTCATCATGAGTACAGGATAGTTCATGCCGATGGTCAAATACGATGGATTGAAGCAAAAATGAAACCGACCCTCGACACGAACGGAAAACTAATTCGAATTGATGGGATAGCATCAAATATTACCGAGCGCAAGAGATTTGAAGAGACATTGCGGGAGAGTGAAGTGAAGTATCAGGAAATATTTGAATCTACCGGCACAGCCACATTTATTGTTGAAGAGGATGCCACTATCCTTATGGCAAACAATGAGTGTTGTTCCATTACGGGATATACTGCTACTGAAATTATTGGAAAGAAATGGAATCGTTCTTTTGCTCCTGTGAGTTTGCAGGAAATGATGAAGAACCACAAGCTTAGACGTCAAAACCCTGATTTAGCTCCCAAAAAATATGAAGTAGAACTTGTTAATAAAAAGGGAGAAAAACGGGATGTCATTCTTAATGTCAGTATGATATCCGGCACCAAACAAAGTATCATTTCTCTTATAGACATTACCGAACGCAAACGGGCGGAGGAAGAATTAAATGAAGCAAAGGAGTTTACCGAAAGTACATTAAACTCCATTACTGATATCTTCTATTCATTTGATTTGAGCGGCAAATTCTTAAACTGGAATAAAACTTTTAGCAGAATTTCCGGCTATAGCGATCAAGAGTTGTCTTCGAAGAAACCGATGGATTTCTTTTCAGGTGAAGCTATTCAACGTATTGCCGAGGCTGTTGAGAGAATATATAAAGAAGGCTCTGCAAAGGTAGATGCTGATTTTGTCATAAAAGATGGAAGGCAAATTCCCTGTGAGTTTACCGGTTCAGTACTTAAGGACGGCAAAGGCAATATCATTGGTTTTTCTGGAACTGCCAGAGACATTACCGAACGCAGACAGGCCGAGCTGGCAATTGCTCATTCGCATGAATTGATGCACTATATTATAGAACACAGTCAAAGCGCAATTGCGGTGCATGACAGGGACTTGAGGTATATCTACGTGAGCCAGCGTTATCTTAAAGAATTTAAGGTAAAAGAAAAGGATGTCATAGGAAAACATCTCTATGAGGCATTGCCTGATTTGCCACAAAAGTGGAGAGATGTACATCAGAAAGCATTGGCAGGGGAGGTATCTAGCGCAGATGATGATTCATACGAAAAGGAAGATGGTACAATTGAATGGATACGTTGGGAATGTCGTCCATGGTATGAAGCGAATGGTTCAGTTGGTGGGTTTATTATATACACAGAGGTAATTACGGAAAGAAAGCAAAAAGAGTTGGAATTATTCAAGGCAAAAGAAAAAGCCGAAGAAAGCGACCGTTTAAAATCTGCATTTCTGGCCAATATGTCGCACGAAGTTCGCACACCATTAAATAGCATCATCGGTTTTTCTGAATTATTGGCTGATCCATTTTTTGAAGAGGAACAGAAGAATGAATTTATTCAGAGTATCGTTGCCAGTGGGAATAACCTTTTAACCATTATCAGTGATATTATGGATATCTCGAAGATGCAATCGGATGAAATTACTATCCGTAAAAAGCAAATCAATGTTCATAAATTTGTTTCAACCCTTAAGGGAGAATTTTTTTTCGAAACCAATGGGAACGAATTCGAACTAATCCTCCCTGACAATGATGAAGAAACATTAGTCTTTGCTGATGTCGAAAGGTTTAGGCAAATATTTAATAATCTGATTGGTAATGCCTTTAAGTTTACTTCGAATGGCAAAATTGAAATTGGATATCTACCTAAAGATAAAATGGTTGAATTTTTCGTCAAGGATACCGGAATTGGCATTCCGGCAGAATACCACGATACAATATTTGAACGCTTTAGGCAGATTGAAATTGAAAAAACGCGTAAATACGGTGGAAATGGTCTTGGACTGGCAATCTCAAAAAACCTGGTCGAGTTAATGGGTGGACGGATCTGGCTCAAATCAGAACCTGGCAAAGGTTCGGTGTTTTATTTTACCTTGCCAACCTATAACAGTGAAATCTAATTTTGGAATGCATTTGAACACATGAAACGAACATGCCGCAGAATTAATTTTAAAGGAGGCGGCGCAAAAAGAAAATGAATATATTGTTCGAAGTGGAGTTCTTCTGGCATGATAGTTCCATCCGAACGTACAAATAATCAAATAATTAACACCAATATATTCGGATGAATTCATCTCTTAAAAGTTTTGAAATTATTCAGGATGAAAGATTTCATCTGATTCTCAAAAAATAATATACCTTTATCGCAAACTTTAGGGGTGCCTTTACCGGCTGAGAACATACCCTCAAAACCTGATGCAGGTAATGCTGCCGAAGGAAAAAGAATCTTTTCTTGCCAAAGATCATTCCTGAAGTTCAACCAAAAAATCAGGAATGGAAATAAAACTCAACAACCAGATTAAAACTTTTCCGGAGCAATGCACCGTTCAGCAGTTGCTCGATGAAATTATCCCCGAAAAACAAAAAGGCATTGCTATTGCCGTGAATTCGTCCGTAATCCCCAAAACAAACTGGGGTCATCATTTCCTTGTCCATCACGATGAAGTCCTGATCATTAAAGCTACACAAGGCGGCTAAAGACTCGCGTCAATCTACTTTGTCGCAGCGTCATGCTGAACTTGTTTCAGCATCTCTACATTGGCGAGACCCAGAAAAAAAATCAGGGTGACCTTGACTTAGACGGTTTAATATTGACATGACACCAGAAACAAGTCAAAGGCGATGCATGGAGCAACGCCGAAGTGGGAAAAGTAAAAAGTAAAAAAACATAAAACAACACCAATGGATACCAAGCAATCACCTACCCAAAACGTAATTACAAGTGGCCCGTTCAGGGGATCAAAAAAAATATATGTGTCCGGCCAACTTCATGACATCAAAGTGGCCATGCGCGAAATCTCGCTTTCACCAACCAGACTTTCGAATGGAAAAACGGAAGATAATTTTCCGGTAACGGTATACGATACCAGTGGGCCGTTTACCGACCCGGACATTACTGTCGATTTAAAAAAAGGTCTGCACCGTTTACGCGAAGATTGGATTTTACTGCGCGGTGATGTAGAACAACTCAAAGATTTCACTTCGGAATATTGCCACCAACGTCTGGCTGATCCGAAACTCGATGAATTGCGTTTTCAACATCTGAAGAAACCTTTAAAGGCTAAATCCGGAAGAAACGTATCGCAAATGTACTACGCCAAACAAGGCATCATTACTCCCGAAATGGAATATGTGGCCATCCGCGAAAATCAACGGATTGACCTTCTGGAACAGCAAGCTGACAAGCAACTGACCCAACAGCACGAAGGTTACAGCTTTGGGGCAAATACTCCAAAAGGGTACATCACTCCCGAATTTGTCCGCGACGAAATTGCATCCGGCCGCGCCATCCTTCCGGCCAACATCAATCATCCTGAAAGCGAACCCATGATTATCGGCCGCAACTTTCTGGTCAAGATCAATACCAATATTGGCAACTCTGCAGTGTCGTCGGGTATCGAGGAGGAAGTCGAAAAATCAGTCTGGAGCTGCCGTTTGGGTGGCGATACGCTGATGGATTTGTCAACCGGTGAAAATATTCACGAAACGCGTGAATGGATCATCCGGAACTGCCCGGTGCCGGTGGGTACGGTACCTATTTATCAGGCACTTGAAAAAGTGAACGGCAAAGCGGAGGATTTGACCTGGGAGATTTTCCGCGACACCTTAATCGAGCAGGCTGAACAGGGAGTTGATTACTTCACCATTCACGCGGGAGTATTGCTGCGCTACATTCCGTTAACAGCAAAACGGGTTACCGGAATTGTTTCGCGTGGCGGGAGCATTCTGGCCAAATGGTGCCTGGCTCATCACAAGGAGAATTTTTTATATACCCACTTCGAAGACATTTGTGAAATCATGAAAGCCTACGACGTAGCCTTTTCGTTGGGCGACGGCCTACGTCCGGGTTGTATTGCCGATGCCAACGATGTTGCACAATTCAGCGAACTCGAAACCCTGGGAGAACTGACCAAAATCGCGTGGAAACACAATGTGCAAACCATCATTGAAGGTCCCGGCCACGTTCCAATGCACATGATTAAGGAAAATATGAATAAGCAACTCAAAGAATGTCATGAGGCTCCGTTTTACACCCTTGGACCATTAACCACCGACATTGCCCCGGGTTACGACCACATCACTTCGGCCATCGGCGCTGCCATGATTGGTTGGTACGGCACCGCTATGCTTTGCTATGTTACACCCAAGGAACACCTTGGATTGCCCAACAAAAAAGATGTAAAAGACGGGGTAATCACCTATAAAATTGCAGCCCATGCTGCCGATCTGGCCAAAGGGCATCCGGGTGCTCAATACCGCGACAATGCCTTGAGCAAAGCCCGTTTTGAATTCCGCTGGGAAGACCAGTTTAATTTATCGCTCGACCCGGATACAGCACGCGAATTCCACGACGAAACGCTGCCTGTGGAAGGAGCAAAAGTGGCTCATTTCTGCTCCATGTGCGGACCCAATTTCTGTGCTATGAAAATAACTCAGGAGGTTCGTGAATTTGCAGAACAAGGCATGAAAGAAAAATCGGAAGAGTTTATAACAGTCGGATCTGAAATCTATCTGTAAAATGATCATCCTGATTTCGAATCCGGCGCCGGTGAAAGATGAACACAAAATCATCAGACAAATCTTCGATGAAGGTCTGGAGATCTTTCATCTCCGGAAGAAGGAATATCCGGAAAGTGAGTTGAGGACTTTTATTAAAAACATTCCTGAAGAACATTGGCAGAAAATTGTTCTTCACTCGCATTATCATCTGGCCGGAGAATATGGGCTAAGGGGAATTCATGTTCCGGATACCTTCAAAGGCGAAATGCCGGATGGTACATTGAGCGTTTCATTTCATACGGTGGAAGAAATACAAAAATCTCAACTGCCGTTCGACTATGGTTTACTGAGCCCAGTGTTCGACAGTATTTCAAAAGAAGGATATAAAAGCCGGTTTAAAGCCGGTGAGTTGAAGTTGTTTCTGAAAGACACGAAAGCAAAAATTATTGTTCTTGGCGGAATTGATGAAGACAAAATTGAAACCGTCAGGGAAATGGGATTTTCAGGAATAGCCTTGCTAGGAGCCGTTTGGCAAAGCGAACAGCCTGTGGACAAATTTAAACGAATAAAAGAGCGATGGTTGAAGTAAAAAATAGTGTATTAAGCATTGCCGGATTTGATCCTTCCGGAGGTGCCGGTATTCTGGCCGACATCAAAACCTTTGAGGCCAATCAGGTTTGCGGAATGGGCGTACTGAGTGCACTTACCTTTCAGAACGACATCCAATTCGATGGAGTAAGGTGGATCGGTACAGATGAAATTCTGCAACAAATCTCCGTGCTGCAAGAACGTTTTGAGTTCTCAGTCATCAAAATAGGCCTGATCAGGGATTTGGAAGTTCTGAAAATTATCATCAAAGCTTTAAAGCAGTCACTGCCCGGATGCCAGGTTATCTGGGACCCGATCGTGAAGGCAAGCGCAGGATTTCAGTTTCACGGGCATTTTGAACGGGAACAATTGTTCTCGGCGCTTGAAAACATCAACTTGATTACACCCAATACCGAAGAGGTGATTTTTCTGGCAGGAATTGACAAGCCTTTGGATGCAGCGCAGCTACTTGCAAAATACTGCAACGTCCTTCTGAAAGGAGGACACAGCAAGGAAGAACCATGCGTTGATTTTCTTTTTATGCAAGATCAGGTTGAAAAGATATTTCCAACGGGGAAAGAGGTATTCCCCAAACACGGTTCCGGATGTGTTTTATCATCGGCCATTGCATCGAACCTGGCAAAAGGGAATGATTTAACCAAATCGTGCCGCGAGGCTAAAATATATGTGGAACAATTTTTATCGAGTAACGAAACTTTATTAGGAACGCATGATGTACACCCGACTTCAATACATTTCACAAGGTAAAACGGTTCAGGAACAAACCGAAAATATTCAAAGCGCTCTCGATGCCGGGTGCCATTGGATTCAGTTGCGCTTTAAAAATGCAGTGGACAATGAACTTTTTGATTTGGCCGTTCAGGTCAGAAAAATGTGTTCCGACTATCAGGCCACGTTCATCATGAACGATCATGTGGACATCGCGAAAAATGCGGATGCGGATGGCGTACACCTGGGCTTGCTTGATACTTCCATTGCTGAAGCCCGAAGCATACTGGGCGAAAATAAAGTCATCGGAGGCACTGCCAATACCATCAGCGATGTGCAGATGCGAATCAGCGAAAGGTGCGATTACATTGGATTAGGTCCGTTCCGGTTTACACCGACCAAAGAAAAATTAAGCCCCATCCTCGGCTTGGATGGAATAGCGCAGATCATGAAAGAAGTCATCTCCGGAGAAATACAAATTCCAATTTATGCCGTTGGTGGGATAATCCAGGATGATTTGGCTGCGATCAGGAGAACCGGTGTTCATGGGATTGCCGTTTCGGGCGTCATCACCACACATCCGGACAAGAAAGAGTTGATACAAAATTTTAATATCCTACTTCATGAATAAATTGAAAATTGCAGGTAAAGAATTTCAGTCGCGCTTGTTTTTGGGAACAGGCAAATTCGGTTCTCCAAAACTGATGGAAGACGCGGTACTGGCATCAGGTTCTGAAATGGTTACGGTAGCGTTAAAGCGTATTGACATGGAGACCAATACTGATGGCTTACTTGCTTATTTGCAGCACCCGCACATCAATCTGTTGCCAAATACTTCAGGAGCACGGAATGCCAAAGAAGCCATTTTTGCGGCACAACTGGCACGGGAAGCCCTGGAAACAAACTGGTTGAAACTGGAAATTCACCCCGACCCCCGGTATTTAATGCCCGATCCGATTGAAACCCTGATCGCCTGCGAAGAACTGGCCAAACTTGGCTTTGTGGTTTTGCCGTATATTCATGCCGATCCGGTTTTATGTAAGCGACTGGAAGATGCCGGGACTGCCGCCGTGATGCCGCTTGGTTCAACCATTGGCAGTAACAAAGGGCTAAGAACCATCGACTTCCTTGAGATCATCATTGAACAAAGCAATGTTCCGGTTATTGTTGATGCCGGAATAGGTTCTCCGTCCGATGCAGCTAGAGCCATGGAAATAGGGGCGGATGCTGTTCTGGTGAATACGGCCATCGCTGTGGCCGGAAATCCCGTGGAAATGGCCAGGGCATTTAGGTTAGCTGTTGAAGCAGGAAGAATGGCATACAGAGCCAGACTGGCAATAACAAAAAGAACGGCCGAAGCAAGCAGTCCACTTACTGCATTTTTAGATTAATAAACAGACACATGAGCTTTAAAGAAATATATAATCAATATAGCTGGGATGAGGTTACAAAATCCATCTATGGCAAAACATCGCACGATGTGGAAATGGCCCTTTCGTCCCATCACCGGACCCTGGAAGATTTTAAAGCCTTAATTTCTCCGGCAGCAACGCCTTACCTCGAAGAAATGGCGCAACTAAGTCACCAGCTCACTCAAAAGCGTTTCGGAAATACCATTCAAATGTATGCCCCAATTTATTTGAGTAATGTCTGCACGAATTTCTGCACCTATTGCGGATTTAATTTCGACAACAAGATCAAGCGTAAAATACTTACTTCTAAAGAGATTTCGCTGGAAATAGCTGAAATTAAGAAACAGGGATACAACCATATTCTTCTGGTAACCGGTGAATCCAAGCAAGTGGTGCATGTTGACTATTTTAAAAAAGCCATTGAAATCATAAAGCCACTTTTTGCAAATATTTCAATTGAAGTTCAGCCTCTTGAAACCGATGAATACAGGGAATTGAAGCAAGCTGGGATATATGCGGTTTTGGTTTATCAGGAAACCTACCACAAAGAGAAATATCCGGAATATCACCCCAAAGGCAAAAAAGCAAATTTCGATTACCGGCTCGAAACTCCCGACCGGGCAGGAAAAGCCGGGATACATAAAATCGGGCTGGGAGTTTTACTGGGACTGGAAGAGTGGCGCACCGATTCATTTTTTTGTGCACTTCACCTGAATTACCTACAAAAAAAATACTGGCAGACTAAATACTCCGTCTCTTTTCCACGCATTCGTCCGGCTGAAGGAGTATTAGCTCCAAATATTCTGTTATCAGACAGAGACCTTGTGCAGCTCATATGTGCTTACCGTTTGATGTATGAAGATATTGAATTATCCATGTCAACCCGCGAGTCGGAACAATTCCGGAACAACATCATCAAATTGGGGGTGACCAGTATGAGCGCTGGCTCTAAAACTAATCCGGGTGGTTATGTCGTTGATCCGGAATCTCTGGAACAGTTTGCAATCTCTGATGAACGAAGTTCACAGCAAATGGCCGAATACATCTCAGGTATAAATTATGAACCTGTATGGAAAGACTGGGATAAATCATTTATCTAGATTATGACAACTTTTACAAAAGAAGAATTAAACCGATACAACCGGCAAATCATGCTTCCCGGATTTGGGCTGGAAGGACAGACAAAATTGAAAAATGCCAAAGTGTTGGTGGTTGGAGCCGGTGGCCTGGGTTGCCCGGTTCTGCAATATTTATGTGCGGCAGGAGTTGGAACAATCGGCATCATCGATTTCGATAAAATAGAACTTCATAATTTGCACCGTCAGGTTTTGTATTCAACGCTGGATGTTGGAAAACCCAAGGCAGAAACTGCTGCCAGGATTTTAAAAGCACAGAACTCCCATGTCGAATTTCAGGTTTATAACGACATCCTGAATAAGAAAAACAGCGCGCAATTAATTTCCCAATTCGATCTGGTTGTAGATGGCTCCGATAATTTCCCCACACGCTATCTGGTAAATGATACCTGCGTGGAGTTAAATAAACCCTTGGTATATGGCAGCATTTTTAATTCCGAAGCACAGCTGGCTGTGTTTAACTACAGTGGAGGCAAAAACTTAAGGGATATTTATCCTGAACCACCGAATCCGGAAGATGTGCCGGGGTGTAATGAAAATGGTGTGTTAGGCGTGGTGCCAGGAATATTAGGCGTTTATATGGCAAATGCCTGCATCCAGGTTATTCTCGGCACTTACAATAATAGAAGCATCATGCTTTTCGACTTCGATCAGTTTGGTCTGGTGAAACTTTCAATGGATTAAGAACAACTCTACGGATTAATCATTGAAAAACCATCAAACAAAACATCATGAAAATCGCAATCGAAATTAATAGAATACTGGATTGCAGTATTTTGATTAATTTTTTTGATCCTTTTTTTAGTCAAATAACAGATAGAAATACAAACCAGAATCCTAGATTTTCATGATCAGAAAAAAAATGGCATATATAACCTTGTAAGGTGCATATATAATCAGACTACTGAAAAATAGTTTCTTTATACGGTGAAATGCCAACTTATAGGGCTGTAGGATGTGACATAGGGATTGAATGTCAGCAAAAGAATTCAGAATGCTTATTGAGAGGAATTGTCAAAAAATTAACCAATTACGAAAATGAAATCTGTTTTTTTTACCAAAAGTTAAATACTTATTCACTGCCCAATTTATTCAATCTCACAACATTCTTTCCAATAATAACCAATGCAGGCATATTCGGTTTTTTATTTTCAATCACTCGTGCAATAGTTCCCAGAGTGCCTTCAAAAGAAGTAGAATCGGGCTGAGAAACTTTGCTTAAAATCTGAACGCTGGTATCTCCTGAAATGGATTGTTCGAGTAATCGGGTGGCTAATTGGATCAGTTTATTCAATCCCATAAAAAGGATAATTGGAGAGCCTGATTTCAGAACTGAGACAAAGGTATCGAGATCCAGAAATTCGCCTTCGCTGTAATGGCCGGTTCCAAATAGTACCATGCTGTTTTTGCCACGTTCGGTGAGTGGTATTCCATACAACGAAGCCGCTGCAAGTGCAGACGTAACGCCCGGGATGACTTCATAATTCAGCTTGTTCTCGATGCAAAACCTGATTTCTTCGGCCCCCCTGCCAAAAATCATCGGATCGCCCGATTTCAGCCGGACAATCTTTTGCCCTTTTTCTGACAAATCAATAATCAGTTGATTGATCCATTCCTGCCTGCCGGTTTGATTTTGGCCGTCCTGATAAATTTTGCCGACGTAAATTCGCTGCACATCAGGTTTGGCCAGATTTAAAATTTCGTCACTTACCAATGCATCATGTAGGATGATATCTGCTTCCTGAATTCGTTTCAGTGCTTTGATCGTTAATAATTCAGGGTCACCAGGTCCGGCGCCAACAATTGAAATTAATGAGGGCATGTAACTTAATTGATTGGTTTATAGAATACCTCGTCATCGCTTTCCATGTATTCTCTGATCTTGTTCCGAACTGCAATTGCACGACGTACCTCCTGTCCATTTGAGCCTACAGCAATCGTGATATGGCTTCGCTTATAAATGGCTGGAGAAACAAAATCGCACAAACCGGGATTATCTACCACATTGGTGAGTATTCCAAGATTCTCTGCATCGAGTTTTATTTGGTGATTCAATTCTCTTATGTTAGAACAGGCATATACCAGAAAAGCTCCTTCAATGTCAGATTTTTCGTAGGATTTTTCTTTGAAAGAATAACCTTTGGCTTTTATATTATCGCATACTTCAAGGGCTACTACTGAAATGTTTTTAGTAAATTGTTCCAGAAAGTTGATTTTATGACTTGCAATCCGACCACCACCAATCACTAATATCTTTTTATTGGTGAGTTTAATTGAAATCGGTAAAAAAATATGATTTTGCGTTTCACTAAATTCCATATTTGGGAGCGATGTTAGTTATTCGTCCAATTCCAATTCGATCTGAATTTCTTATTTTCAACCTCACTATTACTCATCTTCCAATTTGATTTTGACCGTCCTGATTTTAAGAATCATCTATTGCTGCGTTATTTTCATTCATCCATCGAAAAATCGAATATTGAACAAAGGACAACTCTTCTGATATTGGAGATGTATGAACTTTATTGGTAAAAACCCGCCAGGCAGTCCGCGCAGTTGAGTTTTCGTTTGCAAATAGCAAAGATGTGGGATTGGGAAAATTTCCTGAATTTTTAAAACTGTCTATTCCGGAGGGACTAAAAAATAAGTAAGCATCGAAAGTTCCGCTTACCAACTTCTCAATTTTCTGCATTGGAAATTCAATAAAGTGAATTTGTTGTCTGTGAAGCCATTGTCTGGTTATAACCGATAATTCTTCACCAATAAAAAAGATTGGTCTTACCATGATAATGTATTTTTTAAAGTATTTTAATCTCTTTATGAAACAATCTGAATTTCTTCTTTTTCAACTTCTCCATTCTGAATCCGGAATGACTTAATCTCAGGAACTTCGGCTGACAGCGAAACAATCACATAGCTAATGTTCGGATCGAAAGCCAGCCGAATATCTTCTTGCGAAGGCCTGGCAGGCGTTTCAGGATGACTGTGGTAATTGGCCAGGATCTCCAGACCTGCTTTCCGGACTTCACGCACGACATGAAATTGCTCGGCCGGATCGAACGAAAAATGTTCGTTACTGTGATCGACATTTGTAAGCTCAAATTGTCGGGTTATTTCTCTGTCATTTCCGGCCAGATAACCACAAACTTCTTCAGGTAACCCGAGGCGTCCATGATTAATGATGTCATTTATAATTTGACGCGATATTTTCAGCATTTTATTTCGTATTATTTCTGAATAAGAACTCTATGAATAAGACCTTCAACATGCGAAACTTCCAATACCTTATAGCCTTGTTCACGCGAACTTTTAGGTACATTTTCAAGTGGCTCACCTTCTGAAAGTATGACTTCAAGGACTTCGCCTGCATTAAGTTTTGACAACGCGATCTTGGTTTTCACAAACGTCATCGGGCAATGTTCGCGGGTGATGTCTAATTTGAAAGTAGTCATGTTTGCTTATTTTTGAATTAAATGAATATTGTTCTTCCTCCTTCGGATAAATCGAGGAAGGTGGCAACACCCAGAACCCCTTTTACTTCATGAATGAAGTCGCTTTTTTCAAGACCAAGGATGTGCATGGCCATTTCGCAGGCATACATATTGATTTCCAGATTTTTTGCCGCTTCAACCAGTTCTTCGAGTGTGGCAACGTTTTTCTTCCGCATCAGGTATCGAAATATCTTCGGACTAAATCCCATAAAATTTAGCCTGCTGACTGGCGCACTCCGTAAGCCGCCCATGAAAAAGCCAAACATCTTTGGCAGGAATCCTTTTCCGACAAAAGCACGACCCTGTTCTTTTTTAATCGCATTGAGTCCCCAGAAAGTAAAGAAAATATTTACATCATAGCCGACTGCCGCTGCACCAGTGGCCAGCGTAAAAGTGGCTACCAGCTTGTCGAAATCGCCGCTAAAACTAATGAGAGAAAGCTTTTTTTGTGCTTTCGCCTGATTTTCTGTTGTAAATTCCGGGGTTTCCATAATTTAATGTTTGCTTTTAATTTCACAGGTTGCCTGTTCGTAATCAACCAATTCTGTAATCGTTGGATGATCTCCGCAAACTGCGCAGTTATGATTGTGTTTCACCTTAATCGTGCGGAATTCCATTGTTTTGGCATTGAAAGTCAGCAAACGATTGGTCAACAAATCGCCAACTCCGGTCAGGTATTTCAATACTTCAGCAGCCTGAATGGTTCCCAACATTCCTGCAATAGCTCCCAAAACGCCAGCCTGTGAACAGGTTGGCACAGCATTGGCTGGGGGTGGTGCCTGAAAAACACATCGGTAACAAGCTGTTCCCGGCAAAACGGTCATTGTCTGGCCATCAAAACGTAATATGCCACCGTGTGAAAATGGTTTTCCGGCCTGAACGCAAGCATCGTTAATCAGAAATTTTACAGGAAAATTATCCGTCCCGTCAACTACAAAATCGTATTCCTTAATAATGTCCAACGCATTTTCCGCCGTTAGTAATTTGTGATAAGTAATCACTTTTACATCAGGATTTAATTGGTTGATCTTCTCTTTCGCTGAAATCACTTTGGCTTTATTTACATCAGGAGTGAAATGAATAACCTGTCGTTGTAGGTTCGACAAATCGACCACATCACCATCGATGATTCCGATGGTTCCAACACCTGCCGCAGCAAGGTAAAGGGCAACGGGAGCTCCTAAACCTCCGGCACCCACAATCAACACTTTCCCGTTGTTGATTTTTTCCTGGCCTTCAACACCCACATCCTGAAGGATGATGTGTCGGCTGTATCGTTGTATTTGATCTTCAGTATAATCCATGGCGTTTATTACTATCTTAATAAGGAAATAGTGCTTGAATAATTGGTTAATGATAACGAGCCTCCACCCATGAAGTAAAGAAAATCGACTTCGTCATTATCTTTAACCAGAGTAGAACCAAAGTCGTTTCTGTCAACAAATTCGCTGTTCAGCTGTACCGAAACCATTTCAGGTTGCGGCACATTATTGAGTTTAATCAATTCGATAATAGAAACTGTTGATGTTTCAAATTCCTGTACTTTCCCGTTTACTTGTATTTTGCTCATGACATTTCGTTTTATAATTAATTTGCAGATAATTCGGCCGGCTCTTCTTCAAATTGATAAAGTAAAGTTGAAAGGTATCTTTCTCCCGAATCCGGAAGAATAACTACAATCGATTTTCCTTTATTCTCCGGACGTTTTGCTACTTCCAAAGCGGCATACACTGCAGCTCCTGAAGATATTCCGACCAATAAACCTTCCGAACGTGCCAATTCTCTACTGGTTTCAAAAGCATCATCATTGCTTACAGTTATAATTTCGTCGATCACCGACCGATTCAGAACTTCCGGGATAAAACCTGCCCCGATTCCCTGTATTTTGTGTGGGCCAGGCCTTCCACCTGAGATAACAGGTGATCCATCAGGTTCAACTGCGATTATACGGACAGAAGGGTTTCTCTTTTTCAGGATTTCGCCTACTCCGGTAATGGTTCCGCCGGTTCCAATTCCTGCTACGAAAATATCAACCTCACCATCGGTGTCATTCCATATTTCATTGGCTGTTGTATTGCGGTGAATTTCAGGATTGGCCGGGTTTTTAAATTGTTGTGGAATGAAAGAGTTAGGTGTAATCTCAGACAATTCGACAGCCTTTTTAATTGCTCCATTCATACCTTCACTTCCTGGAGTAAGAACCAGTTCGGCTCCCAAGGCTTTCAACAGGTTTCGACGTTCTACACTCATGGTTTCAGGCATGGTTAGTATTAGCCTGTAGCCTTTGGCTGCTGCAACGAATGCCAGAGCGATCCCGGTATTTCCGCTGGTCGGCTCAATAATTACAGAACCAGACTTGAGTATTCCCCTTTTTTCCGCATCACTAATCATGGCGTTTCCAATACGGTCTTTCACACTTCCGCCTGGGTTAAAATATTCCAGCTTGGCGATTAATCTGGATTCCAGTTGATGTTTCCGGTTGAAATTGGAAAGTTCCAGTAAAGGCGTATTCCCAATTAAGTCGGTTAATTTTGCTGCTATTTTTGACATGATTTTTTGTTTTTGTTTTATACAAAGATTGAAGTGTTTTTCAGCCCTTACAATACCTCATTTGGAGTATTTTTTATACCATGTTTTAGGTATGGGGATCTGTATTGTGGGTAGATTTATTGCAAACTTAGGAACTTTGGTACTTCGGTACTCACATTTTTTCCTATTGTTTCCGGATCAGAACTGACCAGAAATTTTCTTCCTTTTTTTCTTCCAGAACATGATGCCCTTCGTTGCGTACCGAACCAGGAACATTCTGAATTGGTGCGCCATCATCCAGTAGTATTTCAAGCAGTTCTCCACTTTTCATACTGGCCAGTTCGATTTTGGTTTTTACGAAATTCATTGGACAAGCAACTCCCCTAAAATCCTTAAATCGTTTTTCATCTGAATGAATGGAAATCACCGAATTTTCAAGCGGAATTTCTTTGCCTATTTTAAATTGAAGCGAATCATCCATGTTGTTGTACAAGTTAATTACAGCAGTTGCCAAGGCCTCAACTGAGGTTTTGAACTGAATGAAAGTGGACTGCGGTGTTTCCATTGCACGACGGACAATTGGTTCAAATGCCCGATCAATATGTCCTTCTTCGATGAATGATTGAATGAATGAGCTGAAAACTTCATCCCGGTTATTGGGTTCTATTCCACGGGTGACGAGCAGCATGCGTGAGGCATGAAAAACAATCCCAAAGAGCGATTTGTTATTCAATTCCTGATCATGGCTGTGTTCAATACCTTTTTGGAGATCAAGAATAGCATCCCGGTCAAAATCAATCATGTCAAACATTCCGGCGGAACATTCAGCCGTACCTTTCCCTTTTAGAGAGAAAATCTCCTCTGCACCCCAATCAAAATAATAATTTTTATCTTTCTCAAACGGAGGAATTGATTCGTAACTGCTTAATAATTCAGTAATATCAGCTTGACCTTCCTGGTCCAGATAAGCATTAAAATCTGCAAATTGGTCATGCTTTAAACTCCATCGTTCCAATAGCTGAGCAGTAAACGTTGGCAGATCGCGTGCGCTGATTTCACCATATTTAGAGGCCAGTTGTGCTTTTTTATCGCCAGTTCGTCCACCGGCGACCACATTATAAGCCGGATATAGACGATCATTTCTCGATGCTTTTCCATAAAATCCGAGTTGCGATAACGAATGTTGTCCGCAGGAATTGGGACAGCCTGACAAATTGATATTTACATTGCTCATTTTATCGAGTTGACTTTCTGAAATACCGGACAAAGATTCTTTTATTGCAGAAGATGCCCCTCTGGCAAGACAGATGCCCAGACGGCAGGTATCAGCACCGGTACAGGCCACCAACGAATTCAGGATACGGGGCTGATCGACTTCAATACCCAGATCTTTTAATAACTGATACAGTTCGTTTAAGATTTGGCCAGGTATATTGCGAAGTAAAATGTTCTGTCTCATCGTAAAACGTAATACATCGTCACCCAGGGGAGCGAGGAAATCTGCCAAACGGATGAGTGTTTCTGCCTTTGCCATTCCCTGATCGAAAGGAACTTCAACGGCATAAAATCCTTTCTGTTTTTGCTTCCTGACGTACCTTTTTTGCCATTTTTCCAGGATTTCATTGGCAGGATTAAAATCAATTACATTGGTTGCACTTATTTCTGGTGAAACTTCAGGAAGAACCAATTCATACTTGCCTTCAGACTTCAGCCGGTCCAATATTTCATAGAATAGTTCGAATACTCGCTCTTCTCCCAATTTGTATATTATGTAGCGAATCCGGGCTTTGTGTTTATTCCGTCGGTTCCCATGTTCCGAAAACAATATTTTTAAAGCTTCGCCTACATATAGTAGGTCGGTGGCCGGGATAAAGTCCGATAATTTGAATCCGGTAGTAGGTTTTGATCCGAGCCCTCCACCAATGTAAACTTTAAATCCTTTTTCACCTGAACGGATAGTCGCAATCAATCCCAAATCACTAAAGGTAGCGTTGGCATTATCCAAATCATTTCCGGCCAAAGCAATTTTATATTTACGTGGCAACGACCATGAATCCGCTTCTGCAATCAGCGTATTAGTTAAAGCTAAAGCATAGGGTGTTACATCGAAAATTTCATCAGTCGAGATTCGGGCATCATCTGAAGCCATGATGTTGCGCACAGTATTTCCGCCACCTCCTCTGGAGGAAAGATCCATTTGGTAAAGTTGTTCCAGAATATTTGGCGCTTGTTCCAACCTGACATTATGCAGTTGCAACTCCTGTCGTGTGGTTATGTGAATTGGTTCTGTTTCCTCTTTTTGAGCTAGAAGAGCCACATTCTTAAGTTGTGTTGGAGTTATCATTCCTGCAGCGCATCGCACCCGAACCATAAAAGTTCCGTTTGCCCGTTGTTCGTAAATACCCATTGGCACACGAATAGCTTTGAATTTGACGGCCTCGATTTCACCGTTGCGAAAATCAGTTACATGTTTGGCAAAGTCACCAATTTCCGTTTTTAAAGATTCTGGTATGTTATACATTTTGGCTTTTTTTAAGTATTCGATCCGAAATGGAATAAATACTCTGCAAAGTTGCAACCACCAAAATTTCTGCGAAATACCATGTATTAGGTATATCATATACCATATTTTGAGTATATGTATTACCTGTGAAGTTATAATTCCAATAGGTGCTTAAATACTGAATAGGATACCGTTTTACTGTTTCAGTAAACTGAGAAAAAGGAAATAATCGATTTGAATAAGAAGGATTTTAAATAAAGTATTCAATATTGTCGATCCATCCACTTTTGATAGCATGAATGATAAGTTCAGATGTATTTGAAACGGATAGTTTTCGGAAGATATTTTTACGATGTGTATTTACAGTATGGAAACTGATATTTTTTTTCTCTGCAATTTCCTTGGTGGTCATTCCTCCTGCAATTAGCCTGACAATTTCTATCTCCGAACTTGTTAAATGAATATTCTCTACCGGAACATTTTTAGAATCACTTATTTCGATAATCATATCAAGAATTTCTTCGGAATAATATTTTTTTCCTTTCAAAATTGAATCTAATGCCATCAAAACTTCTTCGCGGTCAGCGGTTTTATATATGATGTTTTTGATTCCGATTTTCGAGAGTTCTGTAAACTCCACTTTACTGATTGAATTAGTCAGAATTAAAATAGCCAGCTCCGGAAATTTTTGCTTTATTTTCTGAAGGTCAGAAACTCCATTGTAATCCAGAAGGGCGATGTCTGTGATAAGTACGTCGCAACTTTCGTTTCTAAGTATTTTAAACAATTCACACTGTGTCCTGCAAGTACTCAGTAACGAGAAACGGAAATCATTCTCAATCAATACTTTCAGGGACTCAACAATTAAAAACTGTGAATCTGCGATTATTAATTTATGTGAAGAGCTGTTCATGTATAATAAAAATGTATTAATTCTTTTTAACTTTCATATTCACATGGTTTTACGGTATTGTATTACCAATATGAATGTTCAATGTCTCAAAATTGGTAACCATTTTCATTCGCAAAGTAAACAACTGCATGAGAGCCGTCAAAGTTAACAATTGAGATTATAAATCCTTCAAGTTCTGAAATCAAAGGAGATCGGGAAATTTCTAGACATTACCGGACTCGATCACATGACTATTACTTCCAAATTTTATTACTCTTTTGCCGATGAAAGTATCATTTAGAAAAATGACTTTACCTTTTTTGTGCGCTAATCTACTTTCTGGTGAAATTGAGGTAGATTAGAACAGGAGCGATCGCTAACACTGTTATAGTTTTTAACAAATACACTAAAGGGGATCATAAGTTTAAATGGATGTTTGAAAGTATTTAAGTTGTTCTTAAATTACGGCAAGTGATGACAATTTCTCCAGTAAACAAAGTTAGCGATCTATTACCCAAAAATCTCAAGCAATTAATTTTTATCCAAAACTGTGACGTTGTTTGACAAACTGAGGAAAAACGAATGGCAATATTACTAGAGATTATGCTGCATTTAAGTTTCCAGAAAGCTTCAAATCCTCCAATAAATGATTCGAGTTTATGTACATAATGATCTTTTGTTTTGTGAAATCTTTGTTCCATTAAATTTCAAAAATTTCCTGAAAAGCACTTTCAATTTTTTCAGCTTCATCATCCTTTAAACCCGGAAATTCTTTGGCCCTGGCTCTCTTAGAAAGGGTTCCGCCATTTTGTTCAAGAAACCGGACTAGCATTGACACTAACTTATCCGGCATTTCAAATTGGTCGTCAATAAATCGTTTGAACTCGTCGTATTTATAAATGTAATTGACTTCCTCAGGGATAATCCGGTTGATCGTATCCTGAACACAATCGAATAAAAACTCTGATAGTTTGGTTGCATCGAAATATCGATAGTAATCAATGGTATCATTTAGAACTTCAACATTATGGTCCGGTGTTGTTTTCCATTCAATCCATTCAAGAATAGGGTGGGAGTACAATTCCAATACAATTCGGTAATCGTCAATCTTGTCTAAAATAGATGCGGAAATTGGAAAGATTATCCCTTGATAAGTGAGATTCAGTTTTGCTAAAATATGGTGAATCAGATATCGATGAATCCTGCCATTTCCATCAGAGAAGGGATGAATAAAAACAAAACCAAATGCAATTGCAGTTGCTGTTAATACAGGATCAAATTTCTCTTTGTCAAGAAGATGATAGGTGTCAATTAATCCGTCAATGAGTTGTTCTATATCTTGCCATCTGGCTGAAATATGGTCTGGAATAGGTTCTCCTGTTGTTCTTTCACGATCTCCAACAAACCCAGCTTCTTTTCTGAACCCCATTTTTGTAAAGCGCTTGCTTTCAATAATGATTTCCTGAAGTCTCAATAATTCTAATTTAGTCAGTGGATTTATACCTGCCTCTCCAATCGCTTTTCCCCAACGCAATGCCCGGTTTGTTCCCGGATTTTCCCCTTCAATAGTAAATGATGCTTTGGAGTCCTTTAATAATAGGAAAGAAGCAGCACGTTGCATGACTTCCTTATGGATACTATTAATATAGGCGTTCTTTTGGTCCTGAAAGTTTGATGCAATATATTTTTCAAGTTTAGTTGTTTTATATATCAGTGGACAAAAATCGGTTGTCTCTGGTAGATTGTTGATGATGCGATGGCGGGATGATCGTTTGCCTTCAACTGCAAACTGTAACTTTTCGTCAATTAGTGGAATGAAATTGCCCCGATCTAAATCAGGAATATCTAATTGATTTCCCAAAAGCCATTCATACAAAAACCAAATTCTGCGGCTATATTGACTGAGTGGCTCAATCTGTACAAGCTCACTTATAGCATCAGCTTTCAATACATCAAATAACTTCTTCAGAACAAGAAGATTGATACCTTCATATTTTAACGCAAAAACCAATTGTTTGAAAAGCGAATCATCAGGCCGGTGCCTGGGGGTTAAGACTTGCCATTCTTTTGTAGTGTATTGCCTCTTTTTATAGCTGATTAATGCCAATTTGTGGGGAATTGGAACTGGTAAGTTAAAGTGAGCAATGATTGCCCCGTAACCAACAAGGAAGCCTTCTTCTGGTGCCAATCTACCGTGAAAAATAGTTATCTTCTGTGAAATTGGGTTATTATTCATTTGTAAATGTGAAAAATGGTTATTCAAATATAAGTGAAAAAGAATTAATTCAAGTGAAAAATGATTGTAATTTTCAATTATGGGTGAAAAATGGTTTCTGAAATTTCGTTGTAATCGGAATTAAAAAGAGATAAATCTCTATCTTTACCTTACAAATGGAAGCAACCTGATACTCAGGACAGTACGTTTTCGAGGTGGTAATTCGGGAGTTTTGACGAATATTGAAAAATTAAATAGTTGATATTTAGCTGGATAGCTGAATGGTTCCGTTCCCGCCAGCTCCACTTAACATAATTACGAAGCAAACTCCTGTAAAGTTATATTTACAGGAGTTTGTTGTTTTACATCAAAGCATATAAATGCACTTGAATTATACAAAGTTGTTATATTTTGCCTGAGTTGATAATATAATTGTATTTGCAATTCGCGAATTAATAATATTGTATATAAAGAAGCACAACGGAATGCGGCCACAGGATATAGTCGTGTTATTAAAGAATAGTGTCAATTCACAATCAACAGTGGCGTAATATTAATATTGCCAATGCCCTTCAGTTGAGTCCTTCTGAAGTAGTATAACAACCCTGATGATCCGAAGATTTTCTGCAAGGGCAATAATCGGGAGTGTAATCTTAACTCTGTCTGATCGTTTATAGTTCTGTTTTCATCCTGTCCCCAAATTTAATACTTAATTGTTGAACGGTCAAACCCCAGTTTTGAATAGGCATTGTCCATTTTTTTGAGATGTTTTCAACAGCAAGGTAAATCAGTTTCATCAAGGCCATATCGTTGGGAAATGCCCCCTTTGTTTTGGTCACTTTGCGTATCTGGCGATGGAAACCCTCCACTGCATTCGTGGTGTAAATCAGTTTTCTGACATATTCATCATATTGAAAATAGGTAGATAACTTATCCCAGTTATTGTTCCAGGATCGAATAACCACAGGATATTTTTTACCCCAGATTTCTTCGAGCTTTATTAATCCGTCCTCTGCCTGACTTTTATTGGCAGCCTGATAAACGATTTTCAGGTCTTTCATAAAAGCTTTTTGATCCTTTGATGCAACATATTTCAAAGAGTTTCTAATCTGATGGATCACACAACTTTGAATTTCAGCCTGGGGAAAAACACTTAAAATAGCTTCGGAGAATCCTGTCAAATTATCCGTGCAGGCAATTAATATGTCTTTGACTCCACGGCTTTTGATATCGGTCAGCACTGATAGCCAGAAATTGGAACCTTCGTTTTCAGAAATATACATGCCAATCAAATCCTTCCGCCCTTCCACATTCAAAGCCAGGATATTGTATACTGCTCTGGAAACAACCTTTCCACTATCATGCTTATTTCATCCGAGAAGTATACCAGTCATTCAATCCAAAAGTATACCATTTTAATTAAATAAAAAAGGTAGTACTCTTCTGATCGGGGTACCCCGATCAGAAGAGTACTGGCGCTCGGATTTTG
>Ga0209386_1000185_pt1 | contig 32331 bp, 30 predicted proteins | sample NGEPertwo_FD_184510 | JGI IMG/M metagenome (GOLD analysis project Ga0209386, IMG submission 184510) | Arctic peat soil microbial communities from the Barrow Environmental Observatory site, Barrow, Alaska, USA - NGEE Permafrost154B-two... | ecosystem: Environmental > Terrestrial > Soil > Wetlands...
TCTACAATAATGAGAGATTTCAGAAAAAGTACAAAGGCCTGGCTCCTCTTCAAATGAGAAACCAAGCCTTAGCAGCATAATATTTAATTTTTGTTATTTCATTGTCCACTTGACACGGAGCAGTTCAATTTCTTGCAGGCTCTTTCTTAATATGATAAAACTTATCCACAGGTTCAATTTCAATAAATCCACCAACCGCAGGGGTTATTTCTTTCACAAACCCAATGTCGGATGCTTATATTTATGCGTATGAATCCAATTTCCATGATTTGGTCAGTTGTTTTTTAAATACATCCAATACGCTGACTGGATCATCGATATAATAGGAACGGGCAATATTGCCGTTGGCATCCCGGTCACATCCATCCCACCATATTGCCACCTTAATATTTGAATAATATTTTATATTTTCAAACATAGTGGAAACCCATTGCGTTTTGTCACCGCCAAGGCTTGCTGAACCAAATTCGCAAATCATTAACGGCTGGCCAAAATTTCTATAATATTCATTGTATAAATTACCGTAAAGTTCATCGAATTCCTGCCATTTTTCTCCCTTTGAAGCGTAATAAGTTCCGGTATTATATGCTGTTAATCCGACAACATCAACATATTCATCTCCTGGATAATACATTAAAGTGTCGTTCCATTTAAAGTTGGGAAAAGACTCTGCATTTGGGTTCCAGACCCATATCGTGTTATTGACACCAGCCTCTTCAAATATGCTGTAAATATATCTGTAAAACTCTTTGTATACCATAGGGTCTCTTGACGTATTATAACCCGCATACGGACACCAGTCGCCATTCATTTCATTACCGAGCCTGAATATCACCGGATGTCCAAAATCTTTAATGGTCAATGCATAGTCTCTTAGAAACATATCATACTTCCCTGACAGGACATCATAGACCATATTTCCTGTGCCCTTTGCCTTCCAATTCGTCTGAAGAGTAAGTTCCATCGTTTTACCATTATTATAGGCAGTATCAAGTCTTAGTTTCAAATTCGGATGCTTGTAAGTGTTCTCAAACTCGCTGTAATTCAAAATAATCGGGAATTTGTAATTGGTGTAGTTTTCCAGATAATTTAACGGTTCATAATCAAACATGGCCGTATTTGGTTCAAAAATACCCCATGTTAAAGAAGCGGATTCAGAAAAGTATTTGATGTAAAAATCGTTCGTCTCCTTATTCCAGTTTTTTGTTTCCAGATTTATAGGGGATGATTTATGCGTAAAGGGAGTTATTGTTGGCTGGAATGTATAGAAATCATTCAGCAGGTAAACATATCCCCCAAGATTTCCTATTGGATTATTTGCCTTTATAAAAATAGTATATACAAAACCGTTTTCTGCTATGTCAAGAACCAGGTAATAGTTTTTATCATTTTCCACCCTTGAAAGTTTTGCTCTGTTCCATGATAATACATGAACCTGCCTGCCTGCTATGGTCTGATTCCCATTGTACTCAACTTTGTGATCTGCTGTATTTTGAATAAATTTGTTGGAATAGTCAATATATCCGGCTTTGCTGATGCCATTCAGGGGTTGTTTGAAAATTTCTATTGTCTTCTCATTGTTTTCTAAGACAGTGTAAACACTGGAATATGACATATCTACTTTCATACCTTTATCAACCTGTAAACTGTACCCGTCTACATTATTAACAAAAATATTCTTATTGTTTACTGTATATAAATTGTATAATCCTGCCGGCTGGTCTTGGTTACCCGCTTCGCTGCTTAAAGCATACGCTGAAGTTGCCAGGGGTGACATTAAAAAAACAGCAATAATAACAGCTATAATTTTTCTCAATTCTTTTTCTCCTTTTTTGAATTTTTTGATAAATCTTCTAATAACATCTTTTTACATCTTTCTTTGTTTTTTTCATTTCTGATTTGTCCATTTCTGATTCGTTCAGTTTTGCAATTTCATCATTGCCAATTTGTTCATTTCTGATTTGTTCATTTCTAGTTTTCTATGCCAATTCTGGATTTTACACCATTATTATAATAATGCTTGATTTCTTTCATTTCAGTCACCAAATCCGCTCTGTCAATGATTTCCTCTGGTGCATATCTGCCTGTCAGAATAAGTTCGGTATTTTCTCTCTTTGAGTTGATTATGTCAATAACCTCTTCAATCTTCAGGAGTTTAAAAAACAAAGCTGTATTTATTTCATCAAATACAACAACATCATATTCTCCCGATTCAACAACTTCCTTCATTCTTGACAGACCCCTCTCTGCATCAGCTATATCCTTTTCTGTGGGTTTTCCATACAAAAACTCAACACCGCCGAACTGTTCCATTTTAAGTCCCGGTAAAAACTCTGCCGCTTTTAATTCACTGTAATCCTGACCCTTCATAAACTGCCCTATAAATGCTTTATTACCTGAGCATACAGTTCTCAAAACCAAACCTAGTGCCGCGGTTGTCTTGCCCTTGCCATTTCCCGTGTATACTTGAACATATCCCTTTTCAAACATAAAACAATCCTCCTGCCAATTATTCTTAAATCAGAATATATCATTTCGAATATTTTTTAGCAACTACTTCCGCTATTTTAATACCATCTACGGCTGCAGAAGTGATTCCTCCTGAATAGCCGGCCCCTTCCCCGCATGGATAAATTCCTTTTATTGTCCCTTGGTAGCCCTCATCTCTTTCAATTCGTACTGGAGATGAACTCCTCGTTTCCACCGCACTTAATACAGCATCAGGAGTATCGAAGCCTCTAAGTTTTCTTCCCATAAATGGAACCGCTTCTAATATGGACTCCACTGCAAACTCAGGAAGAGAAGCTCTTACCCCAACGCCGCCGCCCTTATTCTTAATGAATTCGCCAAGAGAACATTTTGGTGCCTTATATCGTTCGCCGGCCACCAGGAAAGCTGTTTTTTCATATTTCTCCTGGAAATAAATTCCTGCCAGCGGATCATCTGATTCAAAGTCTTCAGTTCTCACATCCACTAAAAGCCCGCTGTTTGCATTTTTACCGTCTCTGGCATTGTTACTCATGCCATTTGTCACTACAGTACCTTCACTGGATGACGTTACAATTACTTCCCCGCCAGGGCACATACAGAATGTGTAAACACCTCTTCCATTTTTACATCGATGCGACAGACTATATTCTGCCGCCCCAAGGCCTTCAACATTTCCATACTGGGATTTATTAATCAGGGACTGGAGGTGTTCTATTCTTACACCAATTGAAAATGGTTTCTGTGACATTTTCAATCCTGCCTGATTCAAATATTTAAAGGTATCCCTTGAGCTATGGCCAATCGCCAGAACAAGATTCTCAGTTTCAATCACTTCATTTCCGTTTACCTCTACTGCAAATATTTCTCCGTTTGCTGTTTTCAATCCGGTTACTTTTGACTCAAATCTTATTTCTCCACCGAGGCTTAATATTTTTTTCCTAAGGTTGACAACAACACCTCTAAGCAAATCTGTTCCTATATGAGGTTTCTGCTTGTATAAAATTTCTTCTCCAGCACCTGCCTTCGCAAATTCATTTAATACCTTGCTGATTCTCTTATCTTTGATCTGGGTTGTAAGCTTGCCGTCAGAAAAGGTTCCCGCTCCGCCCTCACCGAATTGAGGATTTGATTCCGGATTCAAAATTCCATTTTTCCATAAATTTTCAACATCAGGTATCCTTTGGTCCATAGTTTTTCCACGCTCTAAAACAAGTGGTTTGTATCCCATTTCAGCAAGGATTAAAGCAGAAAAAATACCAGCAGGTCCAAACCCTACAATAACTGGTCTGCTTTTCATCACTTCTGTTCCCTTTTCCACATATTCATATTCTATTGATTTCGGCTGATCCAGTTTTAGTTCAATGCCAGGATTGTTAATTGAAAAATCAACACTGTAGACAATTTTAATATCTCCCTTGTCTCTGGCATCAATTGATTCCTTTACTATTCTATAATCCGTTATCTGAAGTTCTGGCTTCGCCAATTTACTGATGATTCTGGCTGGTATATTGCTTTTGTCTTCATCAATGCTCAATTTAATTTCATGTATTCTATACATTTTATATTTCCTTTACAATATTGTGACCAGCCTTGATACCATTCAGCCATGCATTTTGAAGATTATATCCTCCGCAAGGTCCATCATAATCAATTATCTCGCCACCAAAGAACAAACCTTTCACAAGTTTTGATTCCATAGTATTCATATTAATTTCTTCTGAAGCAACTCCTCCACTTGTGCATTGAGCTTCTTTCCAGCCCTTTCCACCTGTAACGGTGAATATGAGTGCTTTTACTGCTTGACTTAGTTTTTCCATCTCGGGTGGAGTAATTTCTGAAACTTTTCTGTCTTTCCTGCTTAATGATCTTTCGAATACAAAACTGGCCAGTTTTGTATTCAGCATCGAATGAAGAATAACGGGTGCCTTTTCATCCGGCATTTTTTTTTGCTTTTGTAATAAGTAATCTGTCAGCATCGGAGCTGATGTTTCAGGAACAAAATCCAGCATGATTGAATATTCCCTAAAGCCGTCCTCAAACTTCATGCCCTCATCAATTTTTATCAAGCGGCTTAAATTAAATATACATATTCCCGAAAGACCCTGATCAGTAAATTGAATCTCCCCTTTTTCAATTGCCAGAGGATTTCCATTTTTTAAAAGTGTTGCCGTCCCTTTTGCCCTGACTCCCTTTATGCTGCCAAATTCACCTTCACAGATAACCGGCATCAAAGTTGGCGCAAGCTTTGTTATGCTATGTCCAAGACTCTTTGCAAATCGATAACCGTCACCGGTTGTGCCAAACTGAGGTGCCGCTTTTCCACCTGTTGTAACAGCAATTCTGTCTGCATAGACGGGATTCCCCTTTTTAAGGATTATTTCGAATCCATTCTTTGATTTTTCTATTCCTTCAACTTCTGTGTTAAATCTCTTCTTGATTCCCAGCCTGTCAATTTCTCTTTCAAAGGCTTCAACCACTGAACTTGCCTGTTCTGAATACGGATAAAGCCTTCCTTCATCTTCTTTTCTGATCATTAACCCTATTGATTCAAATAACAGTAATACTGAAGCTATGTCTTTTCCGTTTATATTGGAAACATTGCATTTACCATTGCCTGTAGCTAAAATCTTTTTACCCAGACTGCTGTTTTTTTCAATTATTTCCACCTTTGCCTGCAGATTTTTCCTTGCTGCTTCAATGGCTAAACTCATTCCTGCAGCGCCTCCGCCTATTATAACAACATTCAAAATTTCTCCCCCGCATCACTGGTTTTTCATTCAAAATTCATGAATATATTATATCATAGAAATATGATTTTGCCATTAAAGAGTTTTGTGGTATTATGATAAAGTACGCAGTTTTTAAAATTCAGATTGGTGGAATAATGTTTAAAATAATAAAATTTATAATAAAGTCAGTTCTTCTGATTGCTTTAATTCTGGCAGGCTTATTCTTTTACGCCAGATTCATCGAGCCAAATACCTTAACGGAGAAATCCATAGAAATTTCTTCTCCTTATGTTTCAGAAAACGCTGACAATTTAAAAATCGCCGTTATATCTGATACTCATTTCAGTGATGATTATGACTTGGAAGATTTTCAAAAAGTTATAAACAGCTTAGAAAAAAATAAACCTGATTTGGTTCTTTTTGCAGGTGATCTGATTGATAATCTGGATATGTTTAATGGCAGTCCAGATGACATTTCTAAAGCTCTTCAATCTATAAAAGCCCCTCTGGGCAAATATTCAATTTTTGGGAATCACGATTATGGAGGCGGTGCAGAAAATGAATATGAGAAAATCCTAAGTGCAGGTGAATTTAAAGTTCTTAAAAACCAGTATTTCGCCTTGGATTCTCACAAAATTTCAATTATCGGAATTGATGACTTTATGCTTGGATACGGTGATATAACGAAAGCGACGTGGGCAAGAGATGATTACTTTAATATCCTTCTTTGTCATGAACCGGATATTATAGATTCAATTTTAGATTATAACATTGACTTGATGGTTTCTGGTCATACGCACGGAGGTCAAATACACATACCTGGTTACACCGAGGATTTTCTTCCTCCTTACGGTAAAAATTACGTTAAAGGGTTGTTTGAATTTGACAATTCCAGATTAAGTAAACTTTATGTCAACCCTGGCCTTGGAACGACTAAAATCCCGTTAAGATTCCTTTCCAAACCCGAAATTACATATATAACCATCACGCAGGAATAACAGAAAATAACAATAATTAGGGGCTGCTGAACAAGCCAAAATTTTCTTAGAGGTTTGTTCAGGGCAGATGAAATCTGTAAAAAGCAGGCAAATATCATGATAAAACCTGCTTTTCAGCCCCTTATTATCGGCGAACCGAACCAAAGGTGAACTTGAATAGTCAGACACCTTTGCATTAAGTGCAAGGCTTTTTATAATATTCTGCGAAAAACCTTGCACTTAATGAATTCAGAAATGGCTGTAAAAGTTGTAACTGAGCCTTTTCTGAATTGTTCAGTAAGCCCTAATAAATAAATGGCAACCCGGTCAAAGCCGGGTTGCCATTTTCAATTCTATTCTGTTTTCAGTTCTGTTCTGTTTTCACTTCTGTTCAGTTGCGGTTTCTACAGTTTCGCTGCGTTCACCTTTGTATTCCACCTTGAATACATTCATCAGGAAAATAAATATAGGGACACCAATCAGCAGACCCCATACTCCCAGATAGTGTTCAGCTACAAGCAGTATGATAAAAACAAAACAAACTGGAAGTCTTGTTCTGGCTGACATTAATTTGGGATTTAACACATATGTCTCAATGCCGTGAAGAACAAGAATCATAACTAAAACCTGAAGTACCTGAATGACCCCGCCGATACTGAAGGCTATTGCAGAAAGCGGTATGAGAGAAATCACTACTCCCGCGACGGGAATAAGACCAAGGCCAAAAATCATTGTTCCAAGCCCAAGAATACCTGGGAACCCAAGGATTGACAGAACAATCATCGATAGAATTGAATTGATGATGGCAATCGTCACCTGAACTTTCATTACCTTCCCGAATGTCTGTGCGAAGCTTCTTCCAAAATACCTGAAATATTCATACATAAATGAGAGTTTACTTTTTGCCATGTTTCTGCCAAAGTGGCTTATTTTATTTTTTTCCATCAGAATAATAAAGCTGAGAATAACTGAAACAAATAACGATATACTGAAATAACCGATTTTCGTAACGATTAAGGCAGCCAAAGAACCTGCCTGTTCCAGATAAGCATTAAAATCTATCTGAGATACAATTGTCACCAGTCTGGGTTCTACAGCTCTTTTTAACGCATCAATATCAATATTGAAAAAGATATTTGCAAGTTCGCCGAATTGTGCTACCACCTTTGGCAAAAAAACCGCACTTCCAATAACGAGGAGGATTAGTGCAATCATATACAATGCCGTCAAAATTATTACATCAGGAATATTAAATTTGAAATTTGTAACAAGCTTTTTTTGAATATTGGTTAATAGCGAATAAAAAACAAAGCATAGGATAAATGTCAGCAAAACTAAATCCATCATGTTCCAAAATGTAATAAGAACTAAAGAAAGAACTACTAAAGAAATCACCTTTTCCTTATTATCTATATTTATTCCCTGTTCACCTGCCACCTCAGTCTTGTCCCATTTCATCATTAACCTTTCCTTTCATTTCTTTTTTTTCTGCAAAATATTTTTTTCTATGCGGCATATTTATTCCAACCACCAGAACATTTGCTCCCTGTATGATAAAAAAGGCTCCAACCAGCAAGATTACTGATAAACCAAATGTGATTGGGTTAATAAAGGCATAAAGGCCTATGAGTGATGCCAAATTTCCAAAACCCAATGTCCAGTGCCATGCCTTTTCCTTCAACTTCTTCAATTGAAAGGCTGCTACTATTCTAAGGCAACCTGAGTACAATAGCCACATGCCAAAGAAAATCCCCACCATTGCATCCACCACTATCTGGTTTAAAAGCACAATGCAGCCAAGTATAAAGGTTAAAATTGATTCTGCTATAACCCATCCGCTCTCCGCATTTCTGTTTTTCTCAGTAAAATAGTTGACTGCCCCGATTAATCCCGCTATCATCATGACGATCCCAAGAACAAAAGCCATGGACAAAAAGCTGGCCCCAGGGTTTGCAAAACACCAGACTCCTGCTAACAGCATAAGAAGTCCCGAAATAATAGTTAGTATTCTCATAGTTTCTCCTCCTGATTTACTCTGCTGGTATTACGATGACTTCAGTATTTTTTTTGATTTTCTCACTGAATTGAGCGATAAAATTATTTTCAGCATTGCCCCCGCCTGACTGGCCAAGAATTACCTCCGTGATTTTATTTTTTTCCACCAGTTCAACCAGTGTATCAAGTACGTGATTTGAGCGAACTACAGTTAAATTTGCTCCATATTCCAGGGCTTTTTCATATAAGTACTCCAATGCTTCCCCTTCTTCCGAATTCCCTAGAAACTTGAACTCATAATGGGCTACATGGATTATGAACAATTCTCCTTTATTCTTGCCTAATAATTCATGGCCGTATTTTATTAATCTGTCACATGTTCTCTGTTGAGTAACACACACCATAACATTTTTCATACTTTCTCCTTCTGTTTTTCTTCGTTTTATCTAAATGGATAATATATCCGCAAGTTGTATAATGCTTTCATATTTTATCCTCCAAAATGAATCCAATATCCTCAAGTTTGGCTTTTAGCAAGGTATCGGGGTTTACCCAAAGATCTTTGCTGGCCTTAAACTTTTTCCCGGTTCTTTCTATTTTAATGACAACCGGCGTATTTCCTTTATGTGCAGTTAATACTTCTTTCAACGCTGAAAGCGCTTCAGTCTCGTTTAAATCTTCAGGGATACTGATCTTCAAGGATGGGGAAATCAAAACTTCATCTACTGACTGAAGGTCAAATATTTTTTCCGCCATTAGTTTTGGCTGCTCATCTTCCTTAAAGTTGATGGTGCCCTTTACCACAACCACATTATCCTCTTTAATGCTTTGCATGCATCTTTCATAAACATTTGGGAATACGATGACTTCAACGATTCCATAAAGGTCCTCGAGGTCAATGAACGCCATCTGCTTGTTGCTTTTAGTTACCAGAATCTTCTTACCGCTTATAATGCCGGCCATTGTGACTTTCATTCCATCTACAATGCGTTCGTTCGTCTCCACGTGAGACAGTTCATCGGAGGTAATGGTTGAGATTTTTTCTATTCGTTCTTCGTAATCCTTCAACGGATGACCTGTAATATATACGCCAAGCATCTCCTTTTCCAGTGCTATTAAGGTTTCTTTTGAAAAATTTGTAACCTGCGGAAGCACAGAGGCGGAACCTGGTGCGGACATTTCGCCAATATTTATCTGGAACAATGACATCTGCCCCTGAATATTTTTTCTTTTATTATTTTGAGCGGATTCTATCAGCTTTTCATAAACAGCCATAAGCTGTGCTCTGTTTTCATTGATGCAATCAAATGCTCCAGCCTTAATAAGACTTTCGAAGGCTTTTTTGTTCACCTCCTGAATATCGATGTTGTTAACAAACTGAAAAATATCACTTGGAATACCTTTTTCATTTCGCATTTTAATGATGGCATCAATGACACCTTCGCCTACATTCTTGACGCCAAGAAGACCAAATCTTATTTCATTTCCTACAACTGTGAATTTTTTATTGCTCTCTGCCACGCTCGGTGGCAGTACCTGTATTTGCATTTCATTACAATTTCTTATGTATTTTGCAATCTGAGCAGAATCTCCTATTACGCTTGTCATAAGGGCCGCCATAAACTCAACCGGATAATAAGCCTTCAGGTATGCCGTCTCATAGGCTATTACAGCATAGGCTGCAGCATGCGATTTATTAAAGGCATATTCTGCAAAGCTGATCATCTGCCCAAAAATTTCTTTAGCGACTGCAGGTGACATATGCTTGTTTTCCACAGCGCCCTTCACAAAATGTTCCTGTTCCTCAAGCATAACGTCCATTTTCTTCTTGCTCATTGCCCTTCTTACAAGATCACTTCTTCCGTAGGAATACCCTGCAAGATCTCTTACAATCTGCATCACCTGTTCCTGATAGACGAGGCAGCCATAAGTAACTGAAAGAATTGGCTCCAGACTTTCATGCAGATATTTTACATCCTTTGGGTTTTTCTTGTTTTCAATATAAGTAGGTATCGAATTCATCGGTCCTGGTCTGTACAAAGAAATCCCTGCGACAATATCTTCGAAACAGTCAGGCTTCAGGTTCTTCATGAATTGAGTCATTCCGCCGCTTTCCAGCTGGAAAACGCCTTGCGTATTGCCGGCACTTATTAATTCGTAAACCTTCGGATCATCATAATCCATCTTGGAAAAATTAATATTTCTGCCGTGATTTTCTTCGATTGATTCAAGTGCATCTCTGATGACCGTTAAATTTCTAAGACCTAAAAAGTCCATCTTTAAAAGCCCTAGTTCCTCGATTGTATTCATGGTAAACTGAGTGGAAATCCCTTTATCAGAAAGATATAAAGGAACGTATTCATTGATGCTCTTTTTAGAAATCACAACTCCGGCAGCATGAGTTGACGCATGTCTCGACAAACCTTCAAGCGCTTTCGCCATATCCAGAACCTTTGCAATATTCTTGTCCTTTTCATACATGGATCTCAACTCAGGGTTCATATCCATCGCTTTTGAAATTGTCATTTTCAATTCAAAAGGGATTGCCTTAGCGATTGCATCGACCTCTCCATAGCTCATGTTCAATGCTCTTCCAACGTCTCTAATAGCCGCCTTTGCCTTCATTGTGCCAAAGGTAATGATTTGTGCAACCTTATCCTCACCATATTTTTCAATGACATAATTAATAACCTCCTGCCGTCTTTCATAGCAAAAGTCTATATCAATATCAGGCATGCTTATTCTTTCAGGGTTTAAAAAACGTTCAAAAATCAGCCCGTATTTAATTGGATCTATATCCGTTATTTTAAGTGCATAAGCGACTATGCTGCCGGCTGCAGAGCCTCTCCCTGGACCGACCATTATTCCGTTTTTCTTTGCATAGTTAATGAAATCCCAGACAATCAGAAAATATTCTATATAACCCATTTTTATAATGGTTTCCAGCTCATATTCAAATCTGTCTTTCAGCTCCTGACTCAGCTCCCCATATCGGTCATTAAGTCCAGACTCACATAAATCTCTTAAATACTCTTCATTCGTTTTACCTGCAGGTGATACGAAATCAGGCAGGTGGAGCTTCCCAAAGGTAAAGTCCACATTACAGGCTTCCGCAATAACGGCTGTATTACTGATTGCCTCCGGGAATCGGGCAAATATTTTTTCCATTTCTATTCCGGATTTCAAATAAAACTGGTCATTTGGAAACCTCATTCGTTTTTCATCATCCACGTTTGTTGCGGTTTGAATGCAAAGGAGAACATCATGGGCCTCCGCATCTTCCTGCCTGACATAATGGACATCATTTGTGGCAACAAAAGGTATGCCTGTTTCCAGATGAAGCCGTTCCATATCAGATAAAATAGCCAGTTCTTCTTCAAGTCCCTGGTCCTGAAGCTCCAAATAAAAATTCCCTTCGCCAAATATTTCCAAAAGTTCCAACGCTTCTGTTTTGGCCCCCTGGTAGTCTCTGTTTAACAATTTTCTTTGTATTTCACCTGCCAGACAGGCCGAAAGAGCAATAATCCCCTTGCTGTGCTCCCGAAGTAATTTTTTATCCACTCTTGGTTTATAATAAAATCCTTTTGTAAAGCCTTCAGAAACTATTTTAATCAGGTTTTTATAACCCTCTTCATCTTTTGCCAGTAAAACAAGATGACCCTGATATTTATCTTTATCAGAGTCTTTATCTTCCTTGGATCTTGCCGCCGTATACACTTCACACCCAATAATAGGTTTTATACCCTGTTTCTTTGCTTCCTTGTAAAAATCAATTACACCAAACATTACTCCATGGTCTGTTATTGCCAAGGAGTCCATACCTATTTCTTTTGCATGAGTAACAAGGTCACTTATTCGTGCCGCCCCATCCAAAAGACTATATTCTGTATGTACGTGAAGATGTGTAAATGCCATCGCTTATATCCTTATATTTCTCTGCCTGCTACGTGTATTCTCATCATATTCGTATTGCCTTCTATTCCGGCAGGAAGTCCTGCTGTAATAATTAAAATATCATTCTTTCTGATTTTTTCTCTTTTAGATAATGCTTCAATTGCCTTTACAAATAAATCTCTTTCTGTGTCTGCAGATTCAACAACCAGACTTTCTACTCCCCAGCAGAGAGCAAGCCTTCTTGCAACTTCTTCATTTGAAGTTGCTGCAAATATGGGTGCCTTTGGCCTGAACTTGGAAATAATCATAGGGGTGCCGCCGGAGGTTGTCGGTGCCAGAATTGCTCTGGCCTTTAAACCATAGGAGCTTGCAACGGTAGCATGCCCGATTGCATTGGTAATGCTTTCATCTCTAAGACTAATGTTTCGACGCATCACCTCTTCGAAATCAATGTTTTCTTCAACTGTAATCGCTATCTCCGCCATACTTTTCACCGCTTCAACCGGATATTTTCCAACAGCGGTTTCACCAGAAAGCATAATCGCATCTGTCCCGTCAAATATGGCATTTGCCACATCAGCCACCTCTGCTCTGGTAGGCCTTGGGTTTCTGATCATAGAATCCAGCATCTGTGTTGCTGTAATAACAGGTTTCCCCACAGCATTACATTTTTTGATTATTTTTTTCTGTAATAAAGGTACCTGCTCCTGAGGTATTTCAACACCCAGGTCTCCTCTGGCCACCATGATTCCGTCAGAAGCTTCGATAATGTCATCAATATTTTCTATACCTTCTCCATTTTCAATTTTAGCAATTATTCTGATGTAACTGCCATTATTATGTTTTAATATAGTTCTTATTTCTTCCACGTCACTGGCTTTTCTAACAAAAGATGCAGCAATAAAATCAACCTTGTGCTCAATTCCGAAAAGAATATCTCCATAATCTTTTTCCGTGATAGACGGCAGATTTAATTTAACACCAGGGAGATTCACACCCCTGTTATCATTTAATATACCAGTATTTTTAACAATGCACTTAACACTATCCTCTTTTATTTCAAGAGTCTCCAGTTCGATTAATCCGTCATCGATCAGTATTCTGTCCCCAATCGATAAATCATGCGTAATGTCTTTATAAGTAACACTGCACATCTCTTCGTTGCCAACCATTTCTCTGGTAGTCAGGGTGTATATCTGGCCTTCATTGATGACAATTTCCGGTTTATAGAATTTCCCGGTTCTTATTTCCGGGCCCTTTGTATCCAGTAATATGGCAACATTCAATCCCAGCAGTTTCCTGACTTCCTTTATTATCTCAATCTTAACCTTCTGTTCTTCATGAGAACCATGAGAGAAATTCAGTCTGGCCACATTCATTCCTGAGTTAATCATTTCTGTTAAAATCTCTTTGTCCTCACAAGCCGGGCCTATCGTTGCAACTATTTTAGTTCTTTTAAAACTTCCTATTTCTATATCCATTTCTTCCACTTCCCTTTTACTTTTCTTTCCTTTGTTTTGCTCTTTCTCTAATATATTGAAAGGCAAAATAAAAAACCGTTGTTACTGCCAGGATTGGTATGATTTGCGAACTGTCATTTAGCCCAAGCATTTTCAGAGCGAATAGAGCTCCTATAATAAACACCCAGTAATACAAAAACAATCCTATAACATTACCATTCATAATATACCTTCCCTTCCAATTCAGCCCAAGTGATCGTACCTTTCAATGCATTTCAAGTTGCACCTCGGTCCTAAATTGACCTACCTGCCGCTTCTTCTTCTTTCCAGTTCCTTAAGCTCTTTTTTTCTAAGTCTTATGTCATTTGGCACTATTTCAACCAATTCATCATCATCAATAAACTCAAGTGCCTCTTCAAGCGTAAAAGCTCTGCTTGGCGGCAGTTTAACTGAATCATCAGTACCGGCAGCTCTCATGTTTGTCACTTTTTTTGCCTTGCATGGATTGATAACCATATCATCATTTCTGCTGTTCATGCCGACAATCATTCCTTCATAAACTTTCGTTCCTGATTCAATGAATAACTGAACTCTTTCACTGATATTGTACAATGCATAAGGAGTGGAAATACCATCTTCTATTGCAATGGCAACGCCGTTGGTCCTTTGAGGGATGTCTCCCTTATGTGGTTCGAAAGATTCAAACCGTCTTACCATCGTTCCTTCTCCCCTCGTGTCATTAATGAATTCCGTTCTATAACCAAGCAGACCTCTCGTCGGTACAAGATATTCAATTTTGGCATAACCGTTTTCACTGGACATTTGTCTCATCATACCTTTTCTGATATTCAGCTTTGATATGACCGCTCCCGCATATTGCTCAGCAACTGTAACAATTACTTCCTCCATAGGTTCCAGTTTATGGCCTTTTTTATCCTTATGCATGATAACTTCCGGTTTTGATACAGCAAGTTCATATCCTTCTCTTCTCATATTTTCGATTAATATGGAAAGATGAAGTTCTCCTCTTCCTGAAACCTTGAAGCTGTCTGTAGATTCAGTTTCCTCAACAATAAGCCCAACATTTACTTCAAGCTCTTTGTCCAGTCTTTCTCTGATGTGCCTTGAAGTTACAAATTTACCAACCTTGCCTGCAAATGGCGACTTGTTAACCATGAAGTTCATGGAAAGGGTAGGCTCTTCTATTTGAATCATTTCCATCGGCTGCACATTTTTTTCATCACAGATAGTCTCACCTATTGATATGTCGGAAATTCCGGCAACAACAACAATGTCTCCACTTTCCGCTGAATCAACTAAAGTTCTCTTCATTCCCACATAAGTGAACAACTGGTTTATTTTTCTTTGGACAATTGTTCCATCAGCCTTTGCAACTGCAACCGTTTGACCAGTTTTTATCTTTCCTTTGGTAATTCTGCCTATACCTAGTCTGCCTATATAATCATCGTAAGCTAACGTTGAAACCTGAAATTGCAGTGGTTCCTTATTAAGATTCGGATAAGGCTTAACATGGGAAATAATAGTATCAAACAATGGTGTTAAATCTGTGCTGCCATCATCAAGTTCTCTCTTTGCAATACCCTGCTTTGCTATACCATATAATATCGGAAAATCAAGCTGTTGATCGTTTGCATGCAAATCCATAAATAATTCATAAACCATATCAACGACTTCTACCGGTCTTGCGTCCTTTTTATCGATTTTATTGATAAGTAAAATCGGGTTTAGTCCCTGCTGCAGTGACTTCTGCAGCACAAATCTTGTCTGCGGCATTGGTCCTTCACTGGAGTCAACCAATAAAACAACTGTATCTACAGTTTTAATAATACGTTCAACTTCAGATGAGAAATCCGCATGTCCTGGTGTGTCCACTATGTTTATTTTATAGTCTCCATGCATAATTGAACAGTTTTTAGAATAAATGGTTATTCCTCTTTCTCTCTCAATATCATCACTGTCCATAACACAGTCTATTATTTCTTCGTTTGCTCTAAAAACGCCGCTCTGTCCTAGTAATGCATCAACCAAAGTTGATTTTCCTGCATCTACGTGGGCGATTACCGCAATATTGATTATCTTTTTCTTGTTTTTCATGTTCTCCTGCTTTCTTTTACTCATTCGTTAACCTTGATATTATATCACAACTAAGCAAATATATATATACCTATATTTATGACTAATTTGCTGTAATGTGGTATAATTAATGCATAAGAAATGAAAGTTGGTATATAAATGGAACAAATTAAAGAAATCTTGAAAAATATTTTAGATGGAAAAAAATTGATCAAAATGGTGTTTGGCAGTGCAAGGAAAAAAACCATTCCCTATTATAAAATTATTATCCGTCCTATCATCATAAAGGATCAGTTTTATTATCAGGTGGAATATCATTATAAGGATAAAGTAATTCATGAAAATCTAAACCCCGAAGACTTAATTCTGCTTTGCTGTGACTTTATGCTTATGGATTTTAAGCAGTTGAATATATATGCGATAAATGAGGATATTCAGATTTTAGCGGCCAATCCGAACGATCCTAAAGTATTGAAGAGCAAACCATCGAAAAAAAAGGTTGACCTCAGTCATAATAAGAAAAAACAATATATCATACCGGATAACGAACCCTGCGATTTTCTTATCAGACTTGGTGTTTCAGACTATAAGGGAAAGGTGTTTCACAAGCATTACAGCAAATTCAGACAGATTAACAGATTCCTTGAAATCGTAGACGATTCTTTTGAATCTTTAGACACTTCCAAAACCATTAAGGTGATAGACTTTGGTTGCGGAAAAGCATATCTTACATTTGCACTTTATCATTATTTAAGAGTTATTAAAGGGTTAGACGTTGAAATTGTAGGCCTTGATCTAAAAGAAGATGTAATAGAGTTCTGTAATAATATTGCGCAGGAACTGGAATTTGACAAATTGAAATTCCTGATCGGGAATATTAAAGATTACACCAGCGACCAGGCAGACATGGTTGTTACACTTCATGCCTGTGATACAGCAACCGATTTTGCTCTGATTAATGCTGTCAGGTGGCAGTCTCAAATCATTCTGTCTGTACCATGCTGCCAGCACGAGCTTTTTAGCCAGATCAAGGAGAGTTTGCATGCCCCGCTGTTCAAACACGGGCTTTTAAAAGACAGGTTTACTGAAATTCTAACAGATGGAATCAGAGGTTTAAAGCTTGAAGCTGCAGGTTATGAGGTGAAAATGATAGAATTTACAACTCTTGAGCATACCTCTAAAAACATAATGATTAAAGCTGTTAAAAACAAACCTGTTGCCACTTCTTCCGAAACAGAAGAGGATTTAAAAGAAACCGCAGCGAGAAAAAATAAAGCCTTAAAAGCAAATGAAGAGTATGAAGCACTGAAACAATACTGGCACATAAATCCCACAATAGACTCCCTGTAAATGGGGATTTGAAGTTAAAGAGCCCAGTGGCAGATCTAATCTGCCGCAGGGCTCTTTTGATTTTTATTATACCGCTTTTGTTAATCGTTTAAATTTTACCAGCTTCCGCCGCCGCCGCCTCCAAAGCCGCCTCCGCCAAAACCGCCTCCGCCGGAGAACCCGCCAGAGCCAAGCCCGCCAGAACCCCCGCCGGGAGTAGGAGGAACAACGCTGCTAGCCATGGAGTGAGTAAAACCATTGAACATATTCATGAATATCCACGTGTTGAACAAAGTATTATTATATCCCCCGCCATACCAGGCAGGAGGTTCAACCGCTATGCCTTCAAATTTCTTCGCCCATTTTTCATTCAGGCCAAGAACATATGCATAAGGCAAAACATTGTAAAAGTAGACAGGATCCTCTTCAGAAAGTTTCTTTATCTTTTCTGATTCAGCTGTTCTGATAAACTCCTTAAACCCAAGTATTTTACCCAAAAGTTCTGCGCTGCGCTTTGTTCTTTGTTTCATCCTGATAGTAAATATAAAGCTGATGGCGGATGCTATAACCGCAAAAACACCATAAGCAAAATCTAAAAACAGAACACTGTATCCTGTGAAAACAAGCAGACTCAATATAGCCAGGATTCCACCTAATATAACCTTCGTTTTATATTTCACCCTGCTGTTGGCATCGCGCTTATCATGAGCAGCAATTACTGTTGAATACCCTGTGAAAATCAGGAATATTATCGGTATGCTTATGATGGCTGTTTGTATATCCAACATTGAATATATAGGACCAAGTATGGCCATTCCTGCGATAGGAACCAGCATCAGCAGCATCCCCAGAGCTCTTGCTCCAATGGAGTTTTGAGTAAAAATTCTATTTTCCTTGCTTTCTGTGAAATGAGCCTTCAACTGAACGGAAGACGCCTGAAAACTATCGAAAAAATCACCTTGCAGTTCTGTCAGGGTAACACTGTCCCTCAATTTGAACAATCCCTCGAAGAACGTTGTTTCATATATCTTGGCCTCATCTCCCATTTCTTTTTTCTTGATAAGAATAAATTCTCCCTTATCGATTTCTTCTATAGTTAAATAACCTTTTTCTGCAAAATAAATGACAAGGGATACCAGATCCTTCTCATCAACTATGCCGTCTACAATGTAGCCAACCTCAGCAGGAGAAACCCCTTCAGGCGGGTAGAATTCGACAGTTTGAACAACCTTTGGGTCTCTTCCAAAAGCAAACCATAAAAGAATGCTTATTACTGGTGCAGCCACACAAAGAAGAAGCATAATTAAAAATGCCCAGTTTGTATTCATTTCACCGGTAAAGTAATCTTCCGGCAAAACAGCTCTGAAGGTTACCCCTTCTCCAAGCTGTAGCGGCCTGATCGTAGCTCCTGTGATTTTATTCCCTGAAGTGCTCCATTTTACAGCCCCACTGTCAGTTGCGCCGTAAGCCCCCGCTAGAAATTCAGCTTTTAGTGGATCAAATTCTTTCGGCATATTTATAGTGATTGTAGAGGCTGCTATTGATGTCCCCCAGCCATTTGGCACAACATTATAGTATAAGCTGTCATACTCAGCAATACGATCATCATAAAGCCGAACCCTATAGGAGATGACGTAGCTTTGGTCTCCTTCCACAAGGAAATTTGGACTTCCTATTTGAATGGCAGCATTCCCATTTTCTTCATAAACCTGGTATTCACATCCTTCAACGCTTACACTTTCCACTTTCATTTTATATTTCTGCTCAACCACTTTTCCGTCAACCTGGCTGTAAGCGTTACCGCTTAAGGGAATGTACCTGTACAAGCCATGGCGCGGTTCAGTATAGGATACTTTTATTTCCTCTTTCATCCAAAAGGAATTGTCTTTAGAAACATCCATGGTAACATTATATTCATTTGTATTGTAAAACTCTGCCCCATACGAATTCACCGGCCCTGGCGTACAAATCACCAAAGCCAGTAAAATGAGACCCGCAAATATTTTTGAAATGTTTTTCATATTAAAACTGCACCTTAACATTTTGTCTTTCTTCTTCTTCCTCTACTTCAAACATAGGCTTTCTTACAAACTTGAATACTGATGCAATTAAGTTGCTTGGGAATGATTCCACCAGTATATTAAATTCTCTTACGATAGCATTGTAATATTTTCTGGAATTCGCAATATCCTCTTCAACTTTTTGAAGCTGCTTTTGAAGATCCATAAAATTAGTGTTTGCCTTTAAATCAGGATAAGCTTCCGCTAGAGCAAACAAACTTTTCAAAGTGCCTGTCAGCATGTTTTCTCCTGCAATTTTGTCCTCAATTGTATTAGCACTTTGTGCAATATTTCTCGCTTCAACAACTTTTTCAAACGTTCCGGATTCATGCTTTGCGTATCCCTTAACAGTTTCAACAAGATTTGGAATCAAATCATATCTTTTCTTCAGGTATACATCCATGGTGGCAAATGCCTCTTCCGCCATATTCTTCATTTTTATAAAACCGTTATACCCGTTTACAAGCCAGATTGCAATAATAGCTATAATTACTGCGATTACAATTGAAATAATTGTTGTACCTTCCATCTTTAAATCCTCCAATCAATATACTCATTATTTTTCATTAAAAAATTGTTTGCTTTAGAAAATGGTTTTGATCCCCAGAATCCGCCATAAGCTGATAGTGGGCTTGGATGCGAACTTTCCAGTATCAAATGATTTTTGTTGGTAATAAAAACCTTTTTTGATTTTGCATTGGCACCCCACAAGATAAAGACCATTGGCTTTTCTCTTAGATTCAATAGTCTGATAATCTCATCCGTAAATATTTCCCACCCTTTTCCCTTATGGGAATTTGCCTCACCTTCTCTTACTGTCAAAACAACATTCAATAGAAGAACTCCGTGCTTTGCCCACCCTTCCAGGCAATTATCATCTGCTGTTTTAATGCCCGTATCTGAAAAGAGCTCTTTGAAAATATTATTTAGAGACGGTGGCCTTTTCACTTCATTATTGACTGAGAAAGCAAGACCATTCGCCTGTCCCTTTTCATGATAAGGGTCCTGTCCTAAAATCACCACCTTGACAGCTCCAAAATCTGACAATTTCAACGCATGAAAAACATCTGCCTCTGATGGGTAAACCGTGTGATTCTCATACTCATATTTCAGAAATTCCTGAAGCTTCAGATAGTATTCCTTATTAAACTCTTCTTCAAGGACTTTGTCCCATTCATTACCAATTTTATTCATATCTGTATTTTACATCTAAATAGAAAAAGTCACAATAGTCTCATTGGCACATGATAAATTCTACTGACCTTCGACCTCTTCAAAAAGCTCCGTTAAATAAACCCACCGCTCTGTTTTATGTTCCAGGTCATTCTCCAGCTGTTCCTTTTTTTCCAGGAGTCCTTGCAGTTTATCATAATTCGTCGCCGCCGCTCCAATTTCAAACTCAATTGTGCCGATTTGTTTTTCAAGCCTGGCAATGTCCTGATCAATTGTCTCATATTCGTGTTTTTCTTTAAATGTAATCTTCTTTTTCCCGGACGTGCTTTTTTCTCTCGTTTTTATTACCTTAGGCTTTACAGGATTTGCCTCAACCATCCGGTTGTTCAATATTTCCAGATAATCAGAATATCCGCCATTATATAAGTTCATTCCATCCGCCTCAAAGGCAAACACCCTGTTTACAATTCTGTCCAAAAAATACCTGTCATGAGATACTGCAACAACTGCTCCTTTGAAACTGTCAATGTAATCCTCTAAAATGGTTAAGGTTTCAATATCCAAATCATTGGTTGGCTCGTCTAAAAGCAGTACATTTGGTGCTCCCATCAAGATACTCAGAAGATGCAGTCTTCTCTTTTCTCCTCCGGATAATCTTCCAATGGCATTATGCTGCAAATCGGGAGTAAATAAGAATCTTTCCAGCATTTGTGATGCAGTGATCTTTCCCTCTTCCGTTACAACAATTTCCGCAATATCCTTAATATAATCAAGTACCTTTTGCTCTGGTTTTAAATTTTCATTTTCCTGGGAAAAATAGCCGATTTTTACTGTATCTCCAATATCCACATGCCCGCTGTCAGGTTCAACAATCCCCATAATTATCTGAAGAAGCGTTGATTTACCGCATCCGTTGTCTCCAATAATTCCAAGTCTGTCTTTCCTGAGAATGGTGTATTCAAAATCTTTGAATAATATTTTATTATCATATGCTTTTGAGACGTGTTTGATTTCTATAATTTTTTTCCCCAGTCTTGATGAAACTGACGACACTTCCACCTTTTCCCCATTAAATAATCCATCCTTATCTCTCAACTTTTCATAACGCTCAACTCTACCTTTGCTTCTGGTACCTCGGGCCTTGATTCCCTGTCTCATCCACGCCAGTTCTTTTTTTAATATGGTTTGTCTTTTTCTCTCACTCCCGACAAGGTTTTCTTCCCTAAGCGATTTCATTTCCAGATACTTGGAATAATTCCCCTCATATGCAAATAAGTTTCCTCTTTCGATTTCTACTATTCTGTTCGTAACCCGATCCAGAAAATATCTGTCATGTGTAATCATTACGATTGCACCAGAATATTTGATTAAATACTGTTCCAGCCATAATATTGAATCTTTATCAAGATGATTTGTAGGCTCATCCAAAATCAGCAGATCACTGTTGGAAACGAGAGCCCGTGCAATGGCAACTCTCTTCTTTTGCCCGCCGGAAAGTTGCCCGACAGGTTTATCGTATTCCGTTATTTCCAGTCTCCCCAGAATATCCTTGGCTTCATATTCTTGTATTTCCAAATCTGACTCGCTCTTTTCAGCCAGCACATAATTAATAACCGACATTTCTCCTGAAATATCGGTGTTTTGATCTAAATACGCTATTTTTGCGAGTTTATTTCTGCTGATATCCCCGGAATCCTGATATTCAAGCTCTGCCAATATCTTAAGAAAGGTTGATTTACCCGTACCATTTATCCCTATAATCCCAACTTTATCATGTTCATTCAAATAAAAATCCACTTCAGCAAGTAAAGGCTTTAACCCGTAGCTTTTGGAAATTTTTTCTGCTGATAATATCATTACCCACCCTTTCTCAGTTGTATTACTTTACCTCCATGGTTTGCATTTCCATTTTCGTCTTTCCATGAGACGTACCTTTTAGCGACCAGTATTTATTCCCCGCCTTTACAAAAAACCATTTTGAAATTGGCATATGCGTTTTTATGGATAGGGTTTCTCCCCGTTCAATTGCTTTCGCAAATTTTTTTAATTTACCTGTCACCAGACCTCTAAAAGGAGAATCCATAATTGCTTCCCCCGAACCGATACTTAAGACGCCCCCATACTTAAAACTGTTCTTCTTTAAAAAATACTCCATAATACTGATGGCTACCTCATTTTGCTCGTTTTCAATGAAACCGCAGTTAACAATGATATAAACTGTTGGCCGGTTTTTGTACTTTTCTCCAAGCTTTTCTAAGCGATTTAAAAATCCAAGTAAAATTGAAGGAATGCAATCAACATACAAAGGAAAAATCAAAATTGCTTTCTGTGCGAAAAGAAGTTCTTTTGATATTTCATCATAATTATTTTTATTCAGCAGGAATTCTTCTGATTCAGTCTTTAAAACCTTCATAAGGTACTTCGTGTATCTTCTGGAATTTGACAATGGGGCTCTGTGGCTGCCATTGACAATTACTGTTTTATCCATCTTTCAGATACCTCCTTCAGGAGAATTTTTTCCACTTCGGACTCAATGGCGAAAATCACTTTATAACTGCCCAGGTTCAAATTGTAAGCGTTTCTCTCTACTAATTTTTTAAAAATCTCTTTCTCTTCCTCTGCCTCTACCCCATACCCGATTATAATAGCATCTTTTATTTCCACTCCTCTTAGCTCATGATGTGTTTCTTGTTGAAAAACTCTTAAAAAAGGTTGTTGTAGAGGCAAACATCTTTCAAGCATTGCCTTAAATGGCACATCATAACAGCCATACCTGACTCTGCAGATATACACGATTTCCTTAGCTGTTGCAATTTTAGGATAAATAAGCACTTGATCATCTCTGATCACACAGCTTCCCGGTGTTTTTGTCCAGCAATTAAAACAGCTTGTACAGAAGTTTATTATTTTACTGTTAATATTGATGATCTCAGCCTGTTCAATTTTCAATTCAATTGCTTTATCCGTAAGTATTAACATTTTTTCACCAATCCATATTATTTTTCATTTGCTTCAACAGTAACTTATCTTCATTAGAAACCCTGTATGATTCTCTTATTTTCTGCAATGACTTATTCCGCGTCCAACTGTCCAGGCTGCCAGAACAGATAAATTTCAGTGTTTTTTCTCTTTCTTTTACAAAAGCTGTAGAAACTGCCCAGGCAACTGCCATCTTAACATAATATTTGTTATGGTTAACATCTGCCAAAACAGCCAGAACCCTATCAATATATAATGGCTCAATGTAGTAATCCATCAGCATAACAACAGCAAACCTAAGTTCGTACTCTTCATTTGAATTAAAATATCTCTCTAAAAGACGCCACATTGCATCTTTGTTTTTTATTGTGATTTTCAGGCTGGCACAAAAGCTGTCGCAAACTGCCCAGTTATCTATTACCGGTATAAATTCGATGATGTGCTTTGCCACCTTCTCAAACGGCAATTTTAGATTTCCAATCACAAGTCCATAAAGAATTTTTTCTTCATAATAGTCAAAAGACCGTTCCTCAAGAAAAGAATCGTAATCCTCTTTTACTATTTCCTTCGCAATCTGTTTGATAATCGGACTTCTTACCCCTCGGACGTTATGCACACCTGGAACCAGTTTTTCGTAAAATGCCTTATACCCGTTGTCTATGTTATCTTCAAGTATTTTTTTATAATTTATCATTTTAAATATGATTTACTCCCATGTCTCTGATTGGATTAATTTGATTTTCCCGATTCTATCAAGTTTTTTTATTTGGCGTTCTCTTTGAAGGGCTTCCTTCTTTGTTTCCAGTTCTTCATAATAAACTAATGTAACCGGGAGTCTCCCCCTGGTGTATTTAGAGCCCTTCCCACTGTTGTGAGCTTCTACTCGCTGGTTGATATCCACAGCATAACCCGTGTATAGTGTTCCGTCTGAACACTGTAAAATATAAGTATAATACATCTCTTGAACATCCCATCATTTAAATTGAAATAATGAATTTATTTTTTCAGCAGGTCTCGTATTTCTCGGAGAAGCTCTGTTTTTTAACGGTGTTTTTATGATATTATATCACAAATGTCAATGGCTTTTCAACAATGTTAAAGGCTCAATTTTCGATTTAATCAATGCAAATATTTCAATTTACTTTTAAGTCAATGCTGATATCTCAATTTTCTCTTAAGTCAATGCTAAAATCAATTCAGCAGCCATCTTATTGCTCTTCCATCAACCTTCTGATTTTATCTTCAAATAAACTGTTCTGGTCTTTTGTTCTCTTACTCTGGCCTTTTATTCTGCCGCCGCCCATTCTGACTTCCCTGGCTGTATGCCTTGCCATGAGCAGCCCGTCAATGTTTTCATCAGTGTACAGCATACCATTTTGAGATATAGGCCTTGCCTGCTTCGCCATGCACATGGCTGCAAGTCCATAATCCTGAGTTACAACAATATCTCCTTTATCTACCATGTTTACCAGCGCAAAATCAACGGTATCATTCCCCTTGGAAACCATCACCGTCCTTGCGCCCTTTTTATTGAAATAATGAGAAGTATCACACAATATGATGCACTCCGTACCCGTTTTGTTACATAAAGTAACAGTTATGTCTATTACAGGACATCCATCTCCATCTATTAATACCTTCATCTCTGTTCCTTCTTTTAACCCTTACATTTAATGAAAGGCTCTGGAAAACTCCAAAGCCTTATAATTGTTCGTTATTCAATTTCCCAAAGATATTTTTCATAATCCTTTAAAAAATACTTGTTGCCCTTTTTCAGTACTTTATGGCCTTCCATTTCAAGTAATGCCTTCTGCCCATCCGTTCCCTCCGGGAATTTTTCATTCAACTGTCCTTTGGATTTCAGTGTTCTCCAGTATGGAATCTGGTCTTCTTCTCTTTCAAAGGAGGCGTTTGCACAGATATTAATAAATAGTCCCGCGGTAAGGGAGCACGTTGTGTTGGCATCTGCCTGCTTTGCAAGGTAATCTCTTATTCGGTCTGATGTGATTATTTTCCCTTCAGGTACTCTTGCCATAATATCATTGTAGGCAAGCGGAGGTGCAATCAGCATCAGCGGCCCGCCAACCCGTGCAACAAAATCCGGTTTATCTGACAAATCAACTAACTTTGGCATATCTTTGCTATCGTTCAACTTGTCATTATATGATTTATTTGTCATTAATATCACCTCTCTTTAAAGCTTTATACGCCCTTTAAAACTCTATATACTCCTTAAGAATCTATATACCCTTTTAAATCTTTGTACCCTTTAAACTCTTTATACCCTTTAAAACTGAATAAACACTTTGCTTCATGAATATTAATCAAAGTTAAATCAAACAAATCCAACTAGTTACCTAAATTGAATATTTTTTTAGTATGCGGCAAAAGCTGATGTGCAACAGGTCCTATCAGCACCAGGCTAATTATTGTTCCAACGCCATAAATTGCTCCAAGGGAAACGCCAATTAGAAAGAATATCAAATCGCCGACAATTTTTAAATACTTGAATTTCCAACCTGTTTTTTCTGATGCAATCATGGGTAGAATTTCTCCTGCACCTAATCCAAAGTCAGGACTGATGTAAATTGCAATTCCGGTCCCAATCACAAAGCATCCCAGAACCAGAATCAATAAACTTGCAAGGAAACTGATTTCTGCCGGAAAACTCGCCACCAGAATTATTTTCCAAAGATCTACTGAAAATCCAATGACAACTGCGGATATCAGAGTGCCATATCCTATTTTCTTTTTATTCAGAAAAAAAGCAATCGTCAGAAAAATAACGTTGATGACTATTTGGGCATTTCCAAACGTATAATCTCCATATTTATTTATTAATTTGTAAACACCCATTGCGCCTGTTGTAAAAGGATCTACACCGATATTTGCATATAGAATCAGATTTATGCCTAAACCCATAAAAATCATACCAAGAAAAACGATCAGTGACTTTTTTATATATATTTGATACTTACTCATTAAAATATTACCTCTTCTGCTTCTTTCTCTTTACAGTATACACATATCTAGACAGTTTTCAAGGTTTAGTGTACAATAATGAAGGAGGATTGAATGAATACAAAATCAAACAAACAGATAATTGAAGACGAAAATATGTCTTCCTTAAAAATACTCAGATACAAAGATAACTCTTTAAATGAAATAGAAGATCAGGTAGGCGTCGAATCAGCAATAACAGTAAAATTGGGCAATGGAAACAAGATTACACTTCCCTGCACTGCGGTTCATTTAGAAGAGTTGGCATTAGGGATTGCTTTTTCTCTAAACCCAGACAGCAGGACTCTGGATGATCACATCAACCCTTATGATCCAATTTCTTACGAAAAAGTATTAATCGCCTTTAAAGGATTTTGTTCCGCTTCACCATTGTTTAGAGCAACCGGCAGCGTTCACAGCGGGCAGCTGATGGATGCGGATTATAATGTGCTTTTTTTTACAGAAGACATGGGCAGGCACAATGTTATTGATAAAATAATTGGCTTTGGTTTAAAAAACAATATAGATTTCAGTCATTGCATTTTAATGATTAGTTCAAGAATGCCTCTGGAACTTGTAGAAAAGGCCTGTAAAACAGGAATCAGAAATATTGCCTCAGTATCTGCGCCTACAAAAAATGCGGTTTTGTTCGCCAGGGAGAAAAATATAAACCTAATCGGCATGTACAGAGATTCCAGGTTTAATGTATATTCCAAATAGTAATGCATATTCAAAATGGTAATGTATATTCAAAATGGTAATGTATATTCAAAATGGTAATGTATATTCAAAATGGTATGGAGAAATTTATGGAACATTTTACAGACAGCGGGACTAAATTTAATACTGCAGTTGTCCTTGCAGGTGGAAAGAGCAGACGGTTATCCTTTGATAAACAAGCCTTAAATATTAAAGGCAATTTAATGCCGGTTTTTATTGCTGACTGTCTTTCAATTGAATTTGACCCCCATTGTCTAATGTTTATTAACCTGAATACGCCAAAAGACTTCGAAGCATTACATTCAAAACAAATGCTTTTATGATTTCTCAAAATATTGTATAATATGCACATGAGCAAAGTATATATTTCAGAGGATGCCAATCCTCTTCTAAAAGAATATTTATCCGGCAATAACCATATAATTGTAGAAATAAAAAGTACGAATCAGGTGTATGAGAGTATTTCTTCCCATCCTGATATTTTTATGTGCAAAATAAACGGTCAAATGATTGCATCTGAAAACGACCTGGGATATTCCTACCCTGAAAACGTAAAGTACAACGGGGTTCAAGTGGGCAAATATTTTATCCATCATACAGGTTGTACCGCTTCAAAGCTTATATCCGCTGTAAAAGCCGCTAATCTAACGCCTGTTCATGTATCGCAGGGCTACACAAAATGCAATATAGTTGCAGTAGATGAAAATTCAATCATTACTTCTGACGAGGGAATAAAAAACACTTTAGTTTCTCTTGGTTTAGAAGTACTTTTAGTCTCCGTTGGAAGTGTAAAGTTAAAACGCTTTTCTTATGGCTTTTTAGGAGGTGCCTCAGGCAGAGTCGGGGATTCTGTTGTTTTTAATGGTAATCTATCCGCGCATCCTGATTACCTGAAAATATCAGATTTCATCTTAGCCAGAGGTTTAAATCTGAAATATTTCAAGGAATATGAACTTGAAGACATTGGATCAATCATTGAGGATTGATTGCGACAAATATATCTAATAATTTTAAGAAATGAGGTTAAATTAGGATGAAAAAACATGCCATCATACCCATTTTCATCCCCCACCAGGGTTGCCCAAACGACTGCGTCTTTTGCAATCAGCGAAACATTACCGCTAGAACTGCAATTCCAGATGCATTTGATTTGAGGTCAACCATAGAAAAATATTTGCCAACCTTAACAGGCAGAGGCCTTGAAACAATAGAGGTTGCATTTTTTGGCGGCAGTTTTACAGGACTGGACATGGATCTTCAATCAATGTACCTTAGCGTTGCCAAAGAGTATAAAGATAAAGGTCTTATCAGTAAAATTCATTTATCCACAAGGCCTGATTACATAAATGCCCGGATACTGGACAATCTCAAATATTACAGCGTGGATATCATTGAACTTGGTGTCCAGTCTTTTGATGAAGAGGTTTTAAGACTCTCCAACAGAGGTCATGGCGTTGCCTGCGTTTATGAAAGCGCTGCCTTGATTAAAAAATATGGATTTGAACTGGGCTTGCAGCTGATGCTCGGTCTGCCGGGTGATTCCTTGGAAAAAGATTTATTCTCCGCAGGGGAGCTGGTTAAAATTGGACCATCCATTGCTCGTCTTTATCCGACAATAGTAATAAAGGACACCCAATTATATGACATGTACCTAAAAGGTACCTATCATCCCTTGACTCAGGAAGAAGCCGTACATATTACAAAAGAGATGTATAAAATAATTTCTGGTGCAGGAATAAACATCATTCGGGTCGGGCTGAAGAGTACTGATGTAATAAATGATTCCGATCAGGGAGCCATTGCCGGAGGCACCTTCCATCCGGCCTTCAGACAGCTGGTTGAAGGGGAAATTGCCAAAGACATGCTGGAGTGCCAACTAATCGATTATCTTTCAGAAAACGAAAAAAACATTGAGGTCCGCAAAAGTTTTGAAAATAGCAAACACGTGGAAAATTGCGAAAAGATGAAAACCATTTACTTTTGCTCAAGAAACGAATCATTCTCAAACATGGTAGGAAATAACAAAATCAATAAGAAGTATTTTGCAGATAAGTTTCCTTGTGTTAGAATAGAATACATTATAGATAATTCAATAGGATTAAATACATATATATTAAAGGAGGGAAAGAAATGAAAGCAGTTATAACCGTTATCGGTAAAGATATGGTTGGATTCCTGCCCCACTTCAGAGCCTAAAAAACTAAGCCCATTATAAGCATCCGACATTGGGTTTGTGAAAATATTAACCCTTGCGGTTGGTGGGTTTGTTGAAATTGAACCTGTGGATAAGTTTTAAACTGAAACCATAACCATAATAAAACCAAAGTTAAAACCAAAACCAAAATCAAAACCAAAACCAAAATCAAAACTAAAACCAAAACCAAAATCAAAATCAAAACTAAAACCAAAATCTAAACTAAAATCAAAACTAAAATCAAAACTAAAATCAAAACTAAAACTAAAACCAAAATCAAAACTAAAATGAGCATGCGACTAATATGTAAACACATTTTTCTGCATGCTCATTCTTTTATATTCTATTTTATTCATATACTCGTTTTTTCATATGCTAATTTTTCCATATACTTGTTTTTTCATATGCTTATTTTTTCATTGCTCTATTGCTCTATTGTTCTATTTCTCTGTTACTCTATTTCTTCAACCTCGCACCTTTGATCAGTTATCCACAGGTTACCTGTTGATAACTAAAATTATAAATGAGTGATTGCAAGGGTTTCAAAAAAAGCAAGCCCAATGTCGGATGCTTATAATGGGCTTTGATCCAATTCGTTTGATAGTTGGAGTAGCCTTTCACAGGCAAGTTTTTGTGCATAGCTCGAAATTGCCAGTTTTAAAATCATATCCGAGAGTTCTTCCCGATCCATATCTAAATGTATCAAGTCGGAAACGTCAGCAAATTCCCGGTCTATTTCTTTACAATACTTTTTATAAAAGTCTTCAATTTCCTGCCCCTCAAGCTGATCTTTAAGCAGTTTATCCGTGTCTGCTACAGATAATACTCTCTTGAGCAAACAAATTGCAGTCAAATGAGCCACATGCTCCTTCTTGTATTTTTTTCGATGAGCCCTGGGCAGCAGACCTTTTTTGATATAATTATTCACCATTGAGGCAGTCAGTGTTTCATCACCTTCAAGCCCGATATGCTGTTTCCTCATAAAATTAAGCACCTGGTCCATATATAACTCAATGTCAGGTATACGGTCCCATTTAGCAGGTCTGTCTTCTTTTAAACTTCTTTTCAATTCTATAATATCCACTTTATTTCACCTCTTTTTTCACAGATTTTTTACATGTATAGTGACTGGTATCCTTATAATCTAAAGTTTCCACTGGAAGGCCCTTCTGACATAGTTTGTACCTCACATATCTTCCAACATAGGCATATATTACCGCGAAGATCGGGATTCCGATAATCATTCCACTAAATCCGAATAAACCGCCGCCAACTAGGATTGCGAATATAACCCAAAAGCTCGGTATACCTGTCGAATCACCCAAAATTTTAGGACCAATCACATTACCGTCAACCAGCTGTAATATTTGTATAAATATTACAAAATACACGCATTGGATTGGGCTCTCCAGCAATATGATAATCGCCGAAGGGATTGCTCCTATAAACGGACCAAAGAACGGAATGATATTCGTCACGCCAACGATCACACTTATTAAAAGCGTGTATGGTATATCCATAATTGTCAGTGCTATAAAACAGATAATGCCAACAATGATTGAATCTACTATTTTTCCATTGATGAAACCGCTAAAAGTTCTGTTGATGAATTTTGCTTCATGGATGATAAATTCTGCTCTTTCTTTTGTGCAGGATGCAAAAACACCTTTTTTAGCCTGCGCGGCGAAAATTTCTTTGCCATTAAGAAAGTACACGCAGATAATAATTCCCAAGAAAAAGTTCTTAATCACCACTAAGAAACTGATTAACCCGGTGGAAACGCCTGCAACCACTTCTGACATTGTCGGAACCAGATTTTCCATAAACCAGTTGGTCAAATTATTTACAATGTTGTTATTGATGAAATTTGCAGTTTTCTCAGAGAGGTTAAAGTTATCGACAACCCAAATTATTAAGCCATCTGCATTACTTGGAAATGTGTTAACAATGCCTAATATACTTGTAGCCAATTGCGGCAGAACCATGCTTGTCAGCCCGGTAATTATCGTTATAGACAAAATCAACGTGATTGCCGTAGACAATGCCATTGAAAAAGATATTAATTTCCGCTTGTTGTTGATGAACGGCGTAAGAAACAGATTAATCTTTCTCAGAAAAAAATTATAGGAAGGAGTTAACAGATAAGCTATCACAAACCCGTAAATAAATGGCGTTACGATTGCAACAAAAACACTCAGATTTTTTCCAAGCCCTTCTGAACGATAGATCATAAAAAACAAAATGATGGACGCTGAAATAGAAGCAAAAATTGTGATTCCCCACTTAAAATAAGTATTCTCGATTTTAAGTTTCATCGATTCCCTCCTATTGAAATTTTATAATGTTATTATATCAAATCTCTTTATAAAATACCAGTATTATCTGATATAGTCTTTAAATCCACTTGTATACTCCAGACTCCCGTCCGGCATTACAAAAACAGCTTCAGCGCCATCAATCTTTTCTATTAATGCTTTTGCCTCTTCAAGGGGCATAATAAAGCAGGCCGTCGAAAGTCCGTCGGCTAGGCCAGAATCTTTTTCAATAATTGAAACAGCCCTGTAATAATCTGCCGGCATAAGCGTTTCCGGATCGATGATATGATGATATCTTTTTCCATTTACAAAATAATACCGCTGATAATCCCCACTTGTAACAAGGGAACTTTCAACAAGTGCAATTGTATGAATGAGGCTTGTACCATCTTCCTTATCAGGATTCTGAACCCCCACTTTCCAGGGGCCTTCCTTGTTGCCCTTCTCTCCAATGGATCTGACATTACCACCAATACTTAAAAGCATTGTTGTGATGCCCTCATTATTTTCTCCTGCCAAGGCTGCCTGTTCTGTCGCGTAACCCTTTGCAATGGCCCCAACATCCAGACTCATTTCTTTATCTTCAAGATAAACAGTGCTCGCCTGCTCGTCTATTATCATCTTATTAATATCAGTATGCTTGTTTGCTTCTAGAAGGGTTTCCATTGGCGGAATCGCAGCGTTTTCAGGTGAAGCTATGCCTGCCTCCCGATATTGATGCCATACTCTAAGCACACTGCCAAAAGCAACATTTACTTTGCCATCTGTCAATTCATAGATTTCTTTTGAAAACAAGAGAAGATCTACCAGTTTTTTATCAACTTCTACAGGATTGATTCCCGCATTATCATTGATGGTTTTAATATTGTTAACGTTATCATAATCGTTGTAAATATCAAATAATTCATGATATACTTTAAGA
>Ga0209386_1000187_pt1 | contig 32243 bp, 25 predicted proteins | sample NGEPertwo_FD_184510 | JGI IMG/M metagenome (GOLD analysis project Ga0209386, IMG submission 184510) | Arctic peat soil microbial communities from the Barrow Environmental Observatory site, Barrow, Alaska, USA - NGEE Permafrost154B-two... | ecosystem: Environmental > Terrestrial > Soil > Wetlands...
AGATGCTGAAGAAGAATGCAGGAACTATGAAAAACTGATTAAGGATAAAGGCGGCATTGATCTTCAAGTCCTGGGGATAGGTGTTAACGGGCACATAGGCTTCAATGAGCCAAATGTTAATTTTGAGGCTGATACTCATCTGGTTAGGTTGGAGGAATTAACAATTCAATCTAATTCGAGATTTTTTGACTCAAATGATGAAGTCCCTGCCACTGCTATCAGTGTGGGCATAAAAACCATATTACAGTCAAGAATGCTGGTGCTGCTTGCGAACGGAGAAAAAAAGGCGGATGCAATATATAAAACGGTAAAAGGAAAAATATGCCCTGAAGTCCCATCTTCAATTTTACAGCTCCATCCGAATGCCATATTAATTATCGAAAAAAATGCAGCGAAGCTTTTATAAAGTTTTAAAACAGCAATTGGAATTTCAGGAAAGGAAAAAATATGAATCTCATACCATTACCAGACAAGATTACACCTCATCCAGGCACTTTTAATTTAGTTCATAATACAAGCATTGTGTTAGACATTAACCAGGGTGGCATTGATTTTGAAACAGCAAAGTTATTACAAAAGGAAATTGAAAAAGTTATAGCAATCACGCTTCTTATAAAAAAAGGATCGGACAATGAAAGTGTTCACAGCGAAAACTGCATCTCCTTCAAATTTAATAAAACAGATAATAGAAGTGAGGCATACAGTCTTTCAGTAAAACCAAAAAAAATAACAATTTCAGCAAGCGCCAATGCAGGGTTTTTATATGGCGCAGCTACACTGATTCAATTATGCCGAACATCGCATGGGGTAATTGGCTGTGTAGATATTGCAGATGAGCCATCCTTTCCAAACAGAGGATATTTACTGGATGTCAGCCGTGGAAGGGTTCCAACCATGAATAGCCTGAAAGAACTGGTGGATAAGCTGGCACTTTATAAAGTCAATCAGCTTCAGTTATATGTGGAAAACAGTTTGCGTTTAGATGGTTTTGAAGAAATATGGTCCCAAACGGATCCCTTTATGGCAGAGGAAATTTTGGAACTTGACCGACATTGTCACATGAGATGTATTGAGCTGGTACCATGTGTAGCCACCTTTGGGCATTTATTTAACGTACTTGATTCAGCGAGCTTTTGTAAATATAGTGAAATAGAGCCGGAACAGGGCAAAAAATTTACATGGTACAACCGAATGATGCACCATACTATAAATGTTTCGAATCCAGAAAGTATAACTTTTATTACAGGTATTCTTGATCAATATATATCATTATTCCGGAGCAATAAAATTAATATCTGCTGTGATGAAACATTTGATTTAGGTGAAGGTAAAAGTGCTGAGCTATCAAAAGAAATAACTAAAGGTAAAATGTATATTAATTATGTTAACAGCCTTGCTGAATTTCTTCAAAAAAAAGGTAAACAGGTAATGATCTGGGGAGATGTTCTGCAGAACGATCACGATTTGATTGGCAAATTAAATAAGAAGATTACCTGTCTGAACTGGTGGTACGAAGTCGGTGCTAAAGATGAACTTCTAAAGCCATTTTCAGACAGCAAATTGAAACAGTATGTATGCCCAAGTGTTTCGGGACACAGCCGTTTGATTAATGCCTATGAATTGAGTTTTACCAATATAAAAGAGATGGCCGAGCTTGGCAAAAAATATCATGTAGAGGGGTTTCTGAATACTGACTGGGGTGATAGTGGAAACGTAAATATGCCGGCGCTCACTATTCCATGTATGATTTATGGTGCAGTAAAAGGCTGGAATGTGAAAGATTCCAGAGACTTTACCACAATTAATCAGGTTATTTCCTTAGTGGAATACGATGATCACAGTAAAACTCTGATTGGACTGTTACGTGAATTATCTCAACAGGATTTGATCATTTTCAAGGATTTTGAATTTTTTAGAGATTATAAAGTATACAATCAGACTTATCTTCAGGACGGTGTCTTTCTGCATGAGAATACTAAAACTAAAATAATGGCTGTTTCAGAAAATCAGCTTAAAGAAGCCGTCTTGAAATGTGAAAAAATTATTGAAGATTTGAAACAGAATGATATTACAGCACATGCATACGACAGACAGGAGGAAACAGAATATTATCTTGCCGCTCGAGGTATAGCAATCATGCAGGAACTTGCATTGGTGATGAAACAAAAAGAATATGGTCAGGATGTAAGTCTGATTGGTACTCCTTATGAACTGGCTGGAAAACTTGAATATTGGATTATGGATTACTGCAGGGATTGGAGAGTTGCCAGCCGCGAGAGCGAGTTGTATCGTATCAAAGAATTTGTATGGCAGATATGTACAATCCTCAGAAAATACAAATAATTTTTTTTTTTTTTAATAAAGAACCGGCTTATTTACCTTAATTTGTAGTATTGCCTCATGGAAAAGTGTATAATGGCTTAGAGAGTGTTTGCATTTTGTTGGGAGTATCCTATTCTTTTGGAAAATAATCTAAAGGTGAATTCAGTAAATATAGTTAAAGGTTCTACAATTGAAACGCAAGAGGTAAAAAAATATGAAAAAAATTGGAATAATAAAGGCTGAAAAAAGAGATCATGCAAGTACTGGAGGAAATGAGAGACTAAGAAAAACAGGTTTTTTACCAGGTAATATTTGTGGAAAAGAAATTGGATCAATGGCAATTACTGTTAATAAAGATGATTTGAGAAAGAAAATGAGCAAGTTTGGAAGAAATGCTGTCTTTAAAATTGAAGTGGCAGGGGATGAAACTTATACAGTAATGACAAATGAAATTCAAAGTCATGCAGTCAAAGGCATCACACATGTTGATTTTCAGCAGATATCATTATCTGAAGAGGTGAAGACAGATGTATTAATCAAGATAACCGGTAAAGAAGCGATTGAAGCGCAAAGACTGATTTTAATTCATCATGCAGATACAATTTCTGTAAAGGGTTTGCCTCAGGATATTCCGGATTCAATTGAAGTAAATGTGTCAGAACTGAAGCTGGGAGAAAACATAACCTTTGGAGATATTATACTTCCTAAAGGAATTGTTTGTGAAAGTGATTCAGCACATATGGTAGCTTCATTAATTGAATCGAAGCTTCAGGAAACTGAAGAAACCGAAGAAGCTGCTGTCGTTACCGTCGTTGATGAAGAGAAAGCCTAAGCTTAAAAATTCGATAAATATTTTTATAATTATAAACCAAAGAAAGATCCACGATTTAAATACCGTGGATCTTTCTTTGTATTCTCTTATTCTGACTTGTTATGTATTTTTACAAGGTGTATAATTTACCACAGCTGTTTATGCAATAATGGCAGCGCCATTCTTCGCGCTGGAAAAGTTTACTCAATGGTTGTAACTTTGTTTTGGATTGACAAATATACAAATTCATTATAATCTAAAAACAAAATACTGAACAATTCTATGTTTCGGGACATTAAAGATACAGATATTAACATTCCAATGATGCCAAAACACAAAGCATTCAGGAGGTGAATAATAATGCAATCAGAAATATCAAAGCATGTAGAAAGAGATTTGTCGTGCAGACAATTTCTTAAGTACAATAATATTTCAAAAAAAGAGATGCAGGAAATTTTGTCGAATAACGATTGGGCTTTTACCTTTGATAAATTGAAAAACAACGAAATAATAAACTGCAGAAAAATAATAGAATGTATTTCTCCGATTTTAAACAGAATCACAAGTGAACCTGAATTGGGATGGGAGCAGTATATCATTGACTTAACCATCAAACAGCTCTTCCCGGAAGGGGTTTATGAGGAAGAAAACAAAGAGGATAGAATTTGCAGGAGCGTAATTCTGCAAACGATTAGAACCTTTATAGAAAAAAAGGAATTTACTGTTCAAAATCAGAATGAAATAATTGTTTTTCTCAAGCCGGAAGAATATGAATCATGTAATGGTAAACAGGAATATGACAAGCTGGTCAAATATTGGAGCAGAAATTACATTAATGAGTTCATGCTGATTTATGGCGAAAAAACCAGTTTTAATATCATCGGGCATATTTCTGGCGTACATAAAATTGCGTTGATTATAGGGGAACAACTTCGTAAAGTGGGAGTTCCGCTGGATATTGCCTTAATGTCAGGGGCAGCAATCGGTCATGATATTGGCAAGTTTGGCTGCAAGGAAATTGAATCAGCGAGGACTCCTTATTTACACTATTATTATACGGATATTTTTTTCAAAAGCTATAAAATGCCAATTATTGGCCATATAGCGACAAACCATTCCACCTGGGATTTGGAACTTGAAAATCTTTCTGCAGAATCACTTGTATTAATCTATTCTGACTTTAGAGTAAAGGGATACCGGGACAGCAAGGGGATAGAACATACTTGTTATTATAGTCTGAAAGATTCATTTGAGGTCATATTAAAAAAGCTTGATAACATGGATGAGCTTAAAAGAATCAGATACGAAAAAGTGTACTCGAAAATCAGGGATTTTGAAGAATATATGGTTGGACTTGGCGTCAGCATTGATTTGACAAGTAAAGAAATAATGCCCGTCGAGAAAAAATTCGATCCGCTTTTAAATAGTAATGAAGCAATAAAAAGAATAATAGATCTGGCTATTAAACACAACATATCCTTGATGAAAATCTTTAATGATGAAATTGAATTTGGAGATTTGCTGGAGGCGGCAAGGTCAGAAAAACAATGGAAAAAAATAAGATCATATATTAATATATTTTATGAGTATTCAAATTATATGACACAAAAACAGAAGCTGATGACAATGAATTATTTGTATGAACTTCTTATGCACAGAGAAGGTGATATCCGTAGATTAGCTGCTGAACTTATGGGAATCATTATAGTGAATTTTGATGAAGAATTCAGAAAAGAAATCCCTAAGGGAGTAAAAGAAATTGGGGGGGAGTATTCCAGTTTAGATTTATGTGATGAATATTTTAATAAAATAATTTTCCCTGAACATAAAATTGCCGATAACCATAAGAGGTGGATTGGATATACCCTTAAAATAATAATTAAAGCAATGCTTTCCAGGGCAAAAGAAGAAGAGAAAAGTAAATATTTAAGCCTGATTATCAAATACTTCACCACCTCGATAATTGATGATTCAACAGCGTTTATACTTTTAGACTCTATGTTGTATCTGCCTTTAAATATTTGTTCCGATGAGCAAAATGACAATTTGCTCGGCTTTTGTGCATCATTAATATTCAGGGAGTCTGAAGAAATAAAAATTGGGATTTTGAGAGTACTGGAATATTTTATCAGAAACTTAAACGGCAGCTATATAAACGAAGAAATCAAACAACAGATAAAAGTTTGTATTGAGGCAGTTGGGACAAAGCACATCAGCAGTATTTATTTAATAAACAGAATATATAACATGATTGGTTATGATAATGAAGAGGGCAATAACCACTGGGAGATCCTTTACGGCATTAATGAATCCACATCGGATATTTTCCTCGAAAATCTTAAAGTTGGAACTCCATGGGTTATCAAAGCAGTAAATATTGAATATTTAATTGATCGTTTAAGAATTGGGAGAAGAGAAGAAAAATTACATATTGCGACACATCTTTCAAATCTTCTTAAAGTTAGTGAACGAGTGACTGTCAGACATAGTGCCGGTGCAGCGCTTCCATATGTTATCAGTCTGCTTTCACTTGATCAAAGAAATGAAATTGTCATTGAGTTGACGAGAGGATTAGAAATAGGGGAATATCAATTTTCAAAATATATTCCTGAATATTTGGGGCAAATAGCCTTGTTTTTACATCCAAATGAATTGGATGAATTAATTGCTCAACTTGGAAGATTACTTGAAAGCAGAAATGAAAAAATTGCATCCGTCACTTTAAATACGATAGGCGTTTTACTCTATAAATATCCTGACTATTTTGACAGGTTCATTGAAGACGAAATAACTTATGAAAACAGGAGAGAAACGTTAACTGGACTTTTACTGAAAGGTCTGGCCAATTATAATCAGGTTGTCAGTCAGGAAGCTTTTCATGTAATCGGGAAATACATTTATGCAAATATCAGCTTATCATTCGAGAACAAGAATATTATTTTCAAATTGCTGTTTAAAAAAATGCTGACTCTTTTAACTGAACAGGATGAATCTCAATTGCAATTTTTCAATAATGCAGCATCACTGAACCATATATATAGATTTATATCAGAGTATTCTTTGAAATATGGGGATTTTAAAATAGTAGAATTGGATAAAATTGCATTCTTCCCAGGGGCGTTTGATCCTTTTTCCTTAAGTCATAAGGGAATAGTTAAAGAAATCAAAAAGCTTGGTTATGAGGTATATCTTTCCCTTGATGAGTTTTCATGGTCAAAGAAAACTCAGCCAAGAAAAGTAAGAAGAAGAATAATAACAATGTCGGTTGCTGATGAAAGAAATGTTTACGTTATTCCTGATGAAATACAGGTCAATTTGAGTAATATTGTTGATCTTAATCATCTTAGATCCTTGTTTATTGATAAGGAGATTTTTATCGTTGTAGGAAGTGATGTAATTTCAAATGCATCATCCTATAAAATTGAGCCTAAAGAAGGCAGTATCCATTCATTTAATCACATTATTTTCAAAAGAAGCAGCCTCGTTGAAGGAAACATTGAATTTAAAGAAGATTATTCAGCAGTAAACGCCAAAGTGATCGAATTAAAGCTGCCAACACATCTTGAGGATATCAGTTCAAGCAGAATCAGAGAAAATATTGATTTTAACAGAGATATTTCCAATTTAATTGATGCAGTTGCGCAAAACTATATTTATGACAACAGCCTGTATTTAAGAGAACCTCAATATAAAAGCATTGTTTTGACGAAAGGTATAAAAATAGAAAAAATTGACATATTCACCCCTGAATTAATTTCTGAACTTTCAAAAACTCTGCTAAAGGGCAAAAGAGGATTGAATGAAACCTTTTTATACTTAAGAAGGAGTGATACGATTGGAATAATTATCAGAGATGGTGAAAAAAAAGATGAAATTGTAGCTATGTCAGCATTTTCGCTTGTTGAAACCGTGGGATTGTACCAGGAATTTTTAAATCCAAGGATTGCTGCACATTTAAGGGAAGAGGGAGCGGGCAAGAGGGTATTGATCGGGGGTATTTATTATAACAAGGAATCGAGTATCAGAGATGTACTGCAACTGTTAATCAGCGAGACTTTGGCTGATTGTTTAATGTTTGATTTTACTTACGCTATCTATCATCCTCACGGGTACAAGGATGTTTCACAATTTTTGCTTGATACATTAGAGCGTCAGGGATTTACTTCTCTTGAAGAAAGTCTGAAAGATGATGTAATATATAAGGTTGACATGAAATTCCCGGTAGTATTAATACAAAACATGGAAGCAAGAATAAAATATCCGTTTAACCAGAATGAAAGAATTTTAAAGGTTATCGATATTGCTCACAAGAATTTACAGTCATCGGCAGCTAAAATGTATCCAAATACTTTAATCTTGTCCGTAAACCAGGAGATAATTCACCACAAACTAATTGGAATGATTACAGCTATTAATGGTGTCCCAAAAGAACCACAGCAGGTCAGAAAACTTGGTGAGTTAATGTGTGTACCATTTGGTAAAATTTTAAATGGTTTTGCTGTTCCAAATACTGTAACAAAAACACTGCATACTGAAAAATATTTTGACCCTGAAATAAAAAGATTTAAAATTAAAGAGTATCCAAACTATTCAAAATTATATAATCAGGTGAAGACCATCAAGTCTTTTGACAGAGGTGTCATTTTAGTAGATGATTTACTTCATAAAGGTTATAGAATAAGAGAACTTGATCCAATGCTCAAAGCAGAGAATATTGATGTGAAGAAAATTGTCGTTGGTATATTATCCGGGCGAGGAAAAGACTTGATGACCATTCAGGGCAGAATGGTTGAAAGTGCCTATTTTGTTCCTAACTTAAGAGTTTGGTTCCTTGAATCAACAATGTACCCGTTTATTGGCGGGGATAGCGTTGAACGCGAGGGTTTGCCAATGAATTCGGGATTGATTAATTCAATAAATTTAATTATGCCATATGTAGCACCGACGTTTTTAAATGAAGTCCCAAGGGAAAAAGTATATGATTTTTCCATGGAGTGTTTAAAGAATGCCAGAGAAATACTGATTGCATTAGAAGAAGAATATCAGAAATTATTTCAAAAGAATTTGACTTTAAACAGACTTGGCGAAGCGATTTTTTCGCCAAAATGCCCTGATGCCGGAGCGTGTATGGGATATGACTATAATCTTGCCCCATCTGTTTTTGTCGTGAATGACATTGAAAAACTTATTCGATTAAAAAGCACGGTTTTATAAAAGAAGGGAATACAATGAAATATTTATCTGAATTAATTCAAGTTCCTGGTAATGCCGCCAATTTGTTTCCTTATAAATGTGCTCCTGACATATCCAAGGGGAAAAATAGGGTGAATATCCTTGCATTGGGCGACGTAGGGGGGACTATCCTAATGGGTTTGAAACTTCTAGGCGGGGAAAACATTGAAGAAATCGGTATTTATGATTTGAACTCAAAACTTCTCGTCAGATATGAATATGAGATGAATCAAACAAATTACCCTTTTGATTATGATCATTTCCCAAAAGTCAGAATAATAGAGGAAAAAAATCTGTTTGACTGTAACGTATTTATATTTTGTGCTTCCAAGTCAACACCAGACATTAATACTGATGTGGAAGATGTTAGAATGTCGCAATATAAAGCCAATAAGCCGATTGTTGAACATTATGCAACTATGGCAGGCAATAGAGGTTTTGAAGGCTTGTTTGCCGTTGTTTCAGACCCTGTAGACCCTCTGTGCAAGGCGGCTCTGCTTAGCTCTGAATTAAAACCATGGCAAATACAAGGATTTGGTCTGGGAGTGATGAACAGCAGAGCAGCCTACTTTGCGAAAGACAATGAAAAGTTCAGGAGTTTTTTAACAGAAGGGCGTTCTTTTGGACCGCATGGCCAGGATTTAGTTATTGCAAACAGCATTATTAATTATGATGAAGCCATATCTCAGGAATTAACAAAACTGACAGTAGAATCCAATCTCAAGATGAGAGAGGTTGGATTTAAACCATATATTGCCCCGGCTATATCATCGGGTGTGTTGTCTATACTGCTTACCTTAAAAGGAGAATGGCACTATAGTTCGAATTATTTGGAATGTGATGGAAAAGGAGCTTTTTTAGGTTCAAAAAATAGAATGGTTGACAATAAAATAGAGTTGGAAAATTTACTTTTGCAAACATTGCTTTTTGATAGAATTAATAATGCTTACAAAAACCTGATTAATCTATAGATAAGGCGGCGGTAAAATGAATGAGCTGATACTAATTAAACCTTCCTGCAGAGAAAAGGGAAAAGAAAAACGTCTTACAGAAATCGTTGAAGAGAGCATGAAAGGCTTTAAGTATGAAAAAATAAATACAGTTGAAGAATTTGAAATGACGGATTTGAAAAACAAAAAAATCCTTTTTGCAATTTCATTGGGGGAATCAGGGATAAATCTCGAACTTTATTCCATGTTGAAAAAAATAAGACTGGATAATAATATATTTGAAGGGTCAGTTGCGGGTATCATTGTGGATGGAGATAGCGATCTTTTTACGAAATCGGTAGCTCGGGATTTGGTTTTTTGTGCCAATTCCAGCGGTTGCACGTTTCTTGGAAAACCATTGGTGGAAGCTACAAAATCTTTACAGAATTTTAATATTATAGCAAAGAATATGGATACGGATAATTATCAGGCATATATCAATTCCGGAAAAAATCTGGTGCAGAGATTAGTATCTTTCAAAAGAACTAAAAGAGAAAAACCGAACATTCTGGTCTTGCATTCCAGCAATCGCCAAAAGTCCAACTCACTTGTCCTGTGGTCTAAAATAAAAGAAAAACTGACAGATTGTGAAGTTAAAGAAATTTCCCTTGAAAATGGAGAAATTTTAGATTGCATAGGATGCCCTTACAATACTTGTCTACATTTTGGAGAAAAAGGAAAATGTGTTTATGGAGGAGTAATTGTAGAAAAAGTATATCCTGCAATTTTAAAATGTGATGCGCTGGTAATGATTTGCCCGAATTACAATGATGCGTTGGGTGCAAATCTGGCGGCTTTTGTGAATCGGCTGACGGCACTATTCAGGAATAATGATTTTTCTGAAAAAAGTCTGTTTGCAATCATCGTTTCGGGATACAGCGGGGGAGATATCGTTGCACAACAGTTAATCAGCGGTATTAATATGAATAAAGCATTTATTTTACCAGCTAAATTTGCATTAATAGAAACAGCCAATAATCCGAATTCTATTTTAAAAATAAAAGGAATAGAAGAAAAGGTGTGTTCTTTTGCAGAAAATATAATTAAAGCATTATAAAAAATACCGGCGGATTATGATACCGCCGATTTATTTTCTTTGATGATATCAAGTAAAAGCTGGGTCTGTGTTACATAATTATCGATGTTGATTTTAATTGATAATATATCAATTAAATATTTGTTCTGGATAAAATAAGCATTTTCAGTTTCAGAAAAGCTTCTCAATGTTTTGGGCTCAATTCCATACTTATCTTTCCCCAATGCAGTTACAGCATTTAAAAGTTCATTGCTGTCTTTCGCTTCCCAGATTGGAGTTTCATCCAGCAGTGAGTAATTCATGTCTGACAGGGTGGCTATAGTAGTATAGGCATCCTTTAATTGGTTCAGTCCATCCTTTTCCACTGAACGTCCGCAGACAATTAATTTGAATTCATTATTTGAAATTGATATTTGGCCAATATTTGAGGTGGATAAAGTTTCTCCTGTTTCTTCATCATGAAGATAAACACCGTCAATCAGTGTGTAAAGCAGGCTCACGATGCTGTCGGTATTTTCCAGTTTTAAAACCTGATCCAGAGGATTGATTTCTGTAATTGAATAAGTATAATCCTCTTCCTTATCACCATAAGTATCTTTGAACTTGTTTTGTGCATTTTCTACTTTTTTTGTAAATTTACGGATATCGTTATCATTGATTACCAAAGTAATTGAAGCATTTGTGGGATAAGTGACTGGGGAAGACCCACCATTAAAACTGCCCAGTTCAAATAAAATTCCGCTTGATTTACAGCTTGCCAGTAAATTTCCTATAATTTTAATCGGGTTCGGCTGACGATCTGATATTACACCTGAATCTCCTCCATTTAAATCTTTTATTGCTATTTCATATGATTTCGAATAATTAGAATCAACGTACTGCAATGGTTGTGACATCTGACTGATTGCAGTTCCGGCGCTGCCATTTATAACAGTAAATTCAGGAAGGTCTTTCGTCTTGTCATAACTCCAATCCAGGTTAATCTGATAATCTGCAAATAAATATCTGGAACTTATGCCTTTAGCTCCTGAAAAATCCCCTTTATCATTATTTGTAAATATTATTCTCATGAAATTATTTTCTTTAGCATTTTCAATTAAAAACAATGACATTGCAATCGACAGACAACGTTCCTCCATATCTGTAAGGCCTATCGAAGTTTGTACATTGATTGAATTGCCATTTTTATAACCTGCTGCGGGAGCCTTTGACATAATTACGTTTTCGTAATTATCATAGGAAGCTTTTATATCTCTTTTATTTGCCCACTTTAAAAGGTAGTTGTCAAATTTTTCCACTGAAGTGAAATTTTTTGATGCATTTATTAAATTGTTATATTCCTCTAACACCCCAGTTTCTATTTGATCATTACGAATTTCATCATCTGAAATTATTCCACATGATATAAATGAAGATACAAACAAAAGTGTTATTAAAAAAACAGATATTTTTCGTTTCATGGTATTTATTGCCTCCTTTGAAAATTGTTAATTAAACTCTTTTAATAATAAGTAAAATGCTATATAATAATATCATAAAGTACAAATAATATGTGTAAATTCATAAAAAAATTCACAAATAATCGAATAGGAGCTGAAATATGGAATCTAAAAACCTAATTATAAGACAAACAACATTTGAAGACTGTTCATTATTTGATATCTGGGAGAAAAGGTACGAAGTTACACAGTTTTTTAGCATTGACGATAATCGCAGTTATGAGCAAATAGTGAGAGAAACTATTACAGCGGAACTTGATGAATCTAAATTACAGTTTACAATTGTACTGAAAGATTACCAGAGAGAAGATCAGGTTATAGGCAGGATTTTCGTGACTAAGTTAAATAAGTTTTATGATTCTTTAGATATCACCAGAATTTATATCGGACCTGAAGAATTCAGAAATAAAGGGTATGGTGAAGAAGCTTTAAGGCTTTTCCTCGAATACTGTTTCATTAATTTACATACTGAGAGAGTAACGCTTGACCATTTCTCAGGTAATATAGCAGCTTCCAGATTATATTTGAAATTAGGGTTCCAATATGAAGGTGTTGCACGAAATGCTTCGAAAAAAAATGGCAAGTATCATGATCTGAATAAGATGTCCATATTGCGATCTGAATATTATGAAAAAGTACATAATAAAAGCACATAGGCAGTCAGTTGAACAGCTCCAAAGGAGGAGTTGTTTTTTTTTGAAATTCTTAATTTTTGTGCTTGACAATTGATTATTTCAAGTTATAATTCTATATAAAACCACTATATATGGTGCACGAATGAACCAGAACGTATAAATATAGGTTTTTCAAGCTATTTCAAGTTATTGTTATTTAGGAGGCAAGACATGAATCAGATCAATTCGATCATTAAAAGAGACGGAAGACGGGCAGATTTCAATATTGAAAAGATAGCAGATGCAATCTATAAAGCTGCACAGGTCCTTGGAGGCAATAATCGAGAAACAGCGATGTATCTGGCCAAGCAGGTTGAATTATACATTTCGGAGATTAAACACGTTGATTGTCCGACAGTGGAAGAAGTTCAGGATGCAGTTGAAAAAATCTTAATTGATAATGGACATGCCAGAACAGCGAAAGAATTCATCCTGTATCGGGCTGAGCGTACTAGAGTCAGAGAAATGAATACCAGGTTGATGAAAATTTATGAAGATTTAACTTTTAAAGACGCTGCTGATAATGATATAAAAAGGGAAAATGCAAATATAGATGGAAATACTGCCATGGGAACGATGTTAAAATATGGTTCAGAAGGGGCAAAGCAATTTAACGAAATGTTTGTATTGAATCCGCTTCATTCAAAGGCACATGCAGATGGAGACATTCATATTCATGACCTTGATTTTTTGACGTTGACTACAACATGCTGCCAGATAGATTTCCAAAAATTGTTTAAGGGCGGGTTTTCAACTGGTCATGGTTATTTAAGAGAACCTAATGATATTCAAAGCTACTCAGCATTAGCATGTATTGCCATACAAGCCAATCAGAACGATCATCATGGAGGACAGAGCGTTCCCAATTTTGATTATGGAATGTCAGATGGTGTAAAAAAATCATATAAGAAACTTTACTGGTCCAACCTTGGAAAAGTAATGAACATCTTATATGATATTGAGGATGGAATTGAAAAGGCCAAAGAAATCGGTAAAGAAATTGAAGCAAAAGAGGGAATATACCCAATCATGGCTGATGATAATTCATATAAAGAAAAAGAAGCGAAATATCTGGAGCTTATTGTTGAACCGAAGGACATAAAAATACTGCAGGAAAAAGCAATGAAATATGCAAATCAGGAAATAAAAAGAGCCACTTTCCAGGCAATGGAGGCATTCGTTCATAATTTGAATACGATGCATTCAAGAGCAGGAGCTCAGGTGCCGTTCAGTTCTATTAATTATGGATTGGATACGTCTCCTGAAGGCAGGCTGGTAACAGAGAACATTCTGCTCGCAACAGAAGCAGGTTTGGGAAATGGAGAAACAGCTATTTTCCCTATCCATATATACAGAGTGAAAGAGGGAATTAATTACAATCCGGAAGACCCGAATTATGATTTATTTAAACTGGCCATGAAAGTTTCCGCGAAACGTTTATTCCCGAATTTTTCATTTATTGATGCGCCATATAATCTTAAATACTATAAGAAAGGGGACCCTAATTCCGAGGTTGCTTATATGGGTTGCCGTACACGTGTTATGGCGAATGTTTATGACCCTGCGAAAGAGGTAGTGGGAGGAAGAGGCAATTTGAGCTTCACGTCCATTAATCTGCCAAGAATTGCGATTAAAGCAAATGGAAATATTGAGTCTTTCTTTGAAGAATTAGACCGAAAGCTTGGGATTGTTGGAGACCAGCTCATGGAGAGATATCAGATACTTGCAACAAAAAGGGTTAAAAATTTCCCATTCTTGATGGGACAAGGTGTTTGGATAGATTCCGAAAAACTGGGCCCGAATGATTCTGTAGCGGAAGTACTTAAAAATGGCACATTGACTGTCGGGTTCATCGGGCTGGCAGAATGTCTGAAATGTCTGATAGGCAGTCATCACGGTGAAAGCAAAGAAGCACAGAATCTTGGATTGAATATAGTTGGATACATGAGAAAGAAAATGGATGAACTTGCTGAACAAACTAAGTTTAACTATTCATTGATTGCAACTCCGGCTGAAGGATTATCCGGAAGATTTGTCAGAATAGACAAAAAGAAGTTTGGCGTCATTGAAGGCGTTACAGACAGGGATTATTACACAAATTCATTTCATGTACCTGTTTACTACAACATATCTGCCTTCGATAAGATTAAAATAGAAGCACCTTACCACGCACTGACGAATGCTGGCCACATAACCTATGTGGAACTGGATGGAGATCCATGCAAGAATCTTGATGCGTTTGAAAGAATTGTTCGATGCATGAAAGAGAACGGTGTTGGATATGGATCAATTAATCACCCAGTAGATCGTGACCCTGTTTGCGGTTACACAGGAATAATCGATAACGAATGCCCACAATGCAAAAGAAAAGAAGAAACCGGGGATGCGGGATTTGAAAGAATCAGACGAATTACAGGATATCTGGTAGGAACGATGGACAACTGGAATGATGCAAAAACAAAAGAAGAACAGGAAAGAGTAAAGCATAAAATGGAAGAAGGATATGAAGTAATATGATTAATGCTGAAAATACACTACAAATTGCAGGGGTTGTGAAAGAGTCAATAGTGGATGGACCCGGCTTAAGATTTGTTGTATTTGCGCAAGGCTGCCCTCATAATTGTGATGGGTGTCACAACCCGGCAACTCATGATTTTAAAGGGGGATATGCCTGTGAATTACAGACAATAATCAATGCAATTGACAAGGATCCAATATTGTCAGGCGTTACATTCAGTGGAGGAGAACCTTTTCATCAGGCGGAAGCGTTTTATTTGCTTGCTTTGAAATTAAAAGAGAAAGAATTGAATTTGCTGTCATTTTCAGGGTATACCTACGAAGAACTGGTTAGACTGGGAGAGCACGACGAGTATGTTATTAAACTGCTGGATATTTTGGATTCCCTGATTGATGGCAGGTTTATTCTGGAGCAAAGAGATTTAACTTTAAACTTTAAAGGGAGCCGGAACCAAAGGTTTATTGATTTAAATCAAACGAGAGAGACAGGCAGGATAGTAGAAATTTCATGATTGCCGAATTTATTGAAAAAACACTTGTGTAATACCAATTAAATGTGTTATAATATCGATTGTTCGGATAAATCGAAATTAAAAGGATTAATAGCTTTAAAGCTTAAGATATTAAAGGAGGTGCGGTAGATGTCAAGAAAATGTGAAGTATGTGGTAAGGGTCAGGTTTCTGGAAATAATGTATCCCATTCAAATAGACACACAAGAAGAAAATGGAACGCTAACATTCAATCAGTCAGAGTTTTAGATAATGGATCTGTTAGAAAAGCCAATGTGTGCACGAGATGCATCAGATCAAACAAAGTGAACCGTGCCATCTGATTTATTAATCAAAGACCTGCATTGCAGGTCTTTTTTTTATGTGTTAAAATAATCATATATTTTAAAAAAGGAGAAATGAATTGTTTTATAAGATAGAAACTGAAGAGGGATTTATATCAATAGAAAAAACAGTAATTGGGAAAATAATTATCGAAGAAGTGAAAAAATTCGATGGTAAGGTTTTAATCTCCAATCATAAAGGTAGAGTCCCTGGAATAGTATCTAAAATAGGGGGGCCTGATGATATCAGCCATATTGAAATAGTGATGGGAACAAAAGGATTAGATGTGAGGGTTTATATTGTTATCCGGCTTGGATCAAGCATTGGCAGGGTAACAAACCAGCTGATTGACGGCATTCAGGAAAAGATTAAGGACCTGACAGCCATTGAGGCAAATAGTGTTGCTGTTATTGTTACTGGAATCATATCAAAGCAGTTTTCTAAAAGGAACATCGAGGTTAAACGTTAAATGAATCTGTATGGAAGCGTTGGACAAATCAAGGGTGTCGGCCCCAAAAAATTAATAGCCTTGAACAAACTTAATATACATGCCGTAGAAGATCTGATTTTTAACTTCCCCCGTGACTATCAGGACCTTAGCAAAGTGACTGAAATTTCAAAATTAGAAATGAACTGCAATTCGCTAATTAAATGTAAGGTTGATTTAATCATCAAAGGAAATATAGGATACAAGAAAAAACAAACTCTGAAAATACTTGTAAGCGATGATACGGGTATGCTTGAGATTGTTTTTTTTAATGCAAAATATATGATGGATTATTTTAAGATGAATGAAGAATATGATTTTTTCGGTAAAATAACAGAAGAATACGGAAAAATTAAAATGATTCATCCAGAATATTATAAAAGTTTTGGGAATGAAAGCCAGGGAATATTGCCTGTTTATTCATTAACCTTTGGTATTTCTCAATCCGAAATCAGGAAGTGGCAAATGGAAAGCACTCTGCTTATCACAGAAATTGAAGATTATTTGCCAAAAAAAATAATTGAGAAAAACAGACTTTGTGATTTGCAGTATGCGCTGTTGAACATTCATCATCCAAAGGATGGCATAAAACTGAGAGAAGCCAGATACAGACTGATTTTCGATGAATTGTTTTGCCTTCAAACAGGACTCTTGTCTATAAAATCGAGAGATTTATCGGAAACAAAGTCAATTTCATATGATAAAGAAATTAAATTTCAAGATTATATAAGGAACTTATCCTTTAAGCTGACTGAGGCGCAGCACAGAGTCCTTGATGAAATAAATCAGGATATGGAAAGCGTGAAACCAATGAACAGACTAATTCAAGGAGATGTAGGTTCGGGTAAAACAGTGATAGCGGAAGCGGCAATTTACAAAGCCGTAAAAAGCGGGTATCAGGCGGCATTGATGGCGCCTACAGAAATTCTTGCACAACAGCATTATCAAGGTTTAAAAAGAAATTTTGAGCCTCACGGCATAAGAGTAGGCTTTCTTAGCGGCAGTATGAAAGTGAAAGAACGAAGAGAAACTCTTCAAGCTCTAGAAACAGGACGCATACAGGTTCTTGTCGGTACTCATGCCATTATTCAGACAGGTGTGGAATTCAATAGGCTCGGGCTTGTTATAACTGACGAACAACATAGATTTGGGGTTCATCAAAGGATTTCTCTGGCATCTAAAGGAGAAAATGTTGACATAATGGTGATGACTGCAACACCGATTCCAAGAACCTTAGCAGTCATTATATACGGAGATCTGGATATTTCAATTATTGATCAGCTGCCACCTGGCAGAAAGGGAATAATTACCAGGGGAACAGACTCAAAAGGAAGAAATCTTGCATATGAATTTCTTGAGAAGGAAATAGAAAAAGGCAGGCAGGCTTATGTGGTTACCCCATTAATAGAAGAATCTCAATCCTTAAATGCTGTATCTGCTGAAGAAGTTTTTGATGAACTGAAAAACAGATGGGGAAACAAGAAGATTGAAATTCTCCATGGAGATATGAAACAGGCTGATAAGAACAGAATCATGGAAGAATTCCATCAAGGGTTCATTCAAATACTGGTTGCAACGGTAGTGATTGAAGTGGGAATAAACGTCCCAAATGCAACTGTTATGCTAATAGAAAATGCGGAAAGATTTGGACTTGCTCAACTTCACCAGCTGAGAGGAAGGGTTGGCAGAGGGGAAGATCAGTCTTATTGTCTGCTGATTAATAATGGAAAAACAGAAATCTCCATGCAAAGGGAAAACATAATGGTTTCATCCACTGACGGGTTTTATATTGCGGAAAAAGATCTGGAATTAAGGGGACCGGGAGAATTTTTCGGTACAAGGCAGCATGGACTGCCAGACCTGAAAATTGCTGATTTGATAAAACATATTAAAATTTTAAATCTTGTCAGAGAGGAAGCAAAGCTACTATTAAAGGATGACCCGTACTTGACGGATATTAAAAATGAAAAGCTGAAAATTAGAGTTGAAAAGATGTTCAATAGTGAAGAAGATTTCAATTTAAGTTTATAAAGGAGAAGAAATTGAGAATAATTTCAGGAAAATTAAAGGGAAGAAGGCTGAATACGCCAAGAGACAATAAAATAAGACCAACAACAGATAAGGTTAAGGAATCAATATTCAGCATGCTGATGCCTTATATAGAAGATGCAGTCGTCATAGATCTTTTTTCCGGTACAGGCAATCTTGGTCTTGAGGCGATAAGTCGAGGGGCAAAACATTGTTATTTTGGAGATAAAGCCAGGGAAAGCCTTCTGCTGACAAAAGGAAATATTCAATATTGCGAAGTGGAAAATCAGACCACCTTAATCTCCGGTGAGTTTGAAAGAGTTCTGGAGAGAATTCACGAGAAGGCAGACATAATATTTCTGGATCCTCCATACAAGGCAGGTCTGCTTGAAAACTGCTTAAAAAAGATTGAAGAATCAGAAATATTGTCAGAGGATGGCGTTATTGTCATAGAACATGGAAAGCGGGAAATCCTGGAGGATAAAATAGGGATATTCACTAAAATAAAAGAAAAAAGATATGGAACTATTCTTGTCAGTTTATTTATTGCAGCAAAAAATAATATAGTATATTGAATATTTATATGGTAGAATATTGTTGCAGATGTCTAAAAAGGAAGGAAATTAACATATGAGTAAGAAAGCACTATATGCTGGCTCATTTGATCCGTTAACGAATGGTCATTTGGACTTAATCTACAGAGCCTCAAATTTATGTGACCGGCTTGTTGTAGGAATTATTGAAAATCCACAAAAAATGGCATATTTTACAATAGATCAAAGAAAAAAGATGATTGAAGAAGAGACAAAACACATGGATAACGTTAAAATAGTAAGCTTTGCAGGTCTTTTAGCAGACTATGTTAATAATAACGGTTTTGATATAGTGGTTAGAGGACTCAGAGCCACAATGGACTTTGAATATGAAATACAAATGGCTCAGATGAATGCCAGGTTATATAATAAAAATGTGGAAACAATATTTCTAATGACTAATCCCAAATACTCGTTTATTAGTTCTAGTATGATAAAAGAAGTTTTTTCTCTTAAAGGGGATATTTCCGGGCTAGTTCCAGAAAACATTCTTGAGTATATGAAAAAAAATAAACAGGAGGTAGAAAGTGAAAATTTTAGAGTTATTAGATGAATTGGAAGAAATAATTGAAACAGGTACAGGCCTCATATTAACGGGTAAAATTATGATTGATCCTGATGATGTACTGGATATAATAAAAGAAATACGTTCGGATCTTCCCGAGGAAATAGAGCAGGCCAAATGGATCAAAGCTGAAAGACAGAAAATTATCGAAGAAGCTAAAACAGAATATGAAACTGTTCTGAGAGACGCACAAAGGCAAGCTGACATATTAACCGAAAATGATGAAATCACCCTGAAGGCGAAAGCAAGAGCTGAAGACATCCTTCGCAATGCGGAGGCGACGGTAAAACATCTTAAATTAAGCACTTTTGATTATATAGATGGAATATTATTTAATTTTGAAGAAAAAATGGACCAAATGAATGCTGAACATTTCATGAGTATGTTCAATAACATTGAAAAAACCTTTGATACCATCGGTTCTACCATTTCAGCAAATAGGACAGAAATAAAAGATCTGGCATATAATACGCAAATGGATATTAAGGAGTAATTAGAAAGAGATGAAAGTTCTTGGAATAATAGCGGAATATAATCCGTTTCATAACGGCCACCTGTATCATCTTAGAGAATCTAAGAAAAATATAGGGGCTGATTTTGTTATTGCTGTGATGAGCGGCAATTTTGTTCAAAGAGGAGAACCGGCTCTCATCAATAAATGGGAAAGAGCAAAAGTTGCGGTCGAGAATGGAATTGATCTGGTCATTGAATTACCTGTTGCCTTTGCATGTAATAATTCGGAATTATTTGCCAGAGGAGCTGTTGAAATATTGAATGGCCTTGGCTGCGTTACTCATATTTCTTTCGGAAGCGAGGAAGGAACACTTGATAATCTTAAAACGATTGCGAGTGCTTTAGCGACAGAAAATGAGGTTTTCAAGGAAGTTTTAAGCGAAAATCTGCAAGCTGGCAATTCTTTTGCAAAGGCCAGAGAAAGGGCTGTTAATTCGGCTACCGGGATTAATTTTTCTGAAATAATAAAAGGTTCAAATAATATTCTTGCAATAGAATATTTAAAACAGCTGGAATTAACCAAAAGTAAAATGATTCCTGTTACATTAAAAAGGAAAGGACCTGCGTATAATGACAAGGGATCATTTGGAGATTTTGCCAGTGCGACTCTAATACGCGATATTCTAAAAACAAAAGGGGAGGCTCGTTTTTTTGTACCGGAAATTACCTTGAATTCCATAAAAAAACAAAAGCAGTTATTATATTTAGAAGATTTTTCGCAGGTGATTTTCAGCAAATTGCTTCAGTTCCCAAATAATGAATTGAAGGAAATATATTCCGTGTCTGAAGGACTGGAAAACAGAATAAAAAATCAAATTCGAAGGTCTGATGATATTCAAAAATTAATAGAATCAGTAATTTCTAAAAGATATACTGAAACAAGGATTAAAAGAGTGTTGATTCATAGCCTTCTTAACCTTGATAAGCATAAATTTAACGAAATAATTAACAAGAAAATTAACTATTGCAGAGTGTTGGGGTTTAGCCGGAATGGAGCAAAACTGTTAAGACTCATCAAGAAAGAAGAATTGAACGACTTGCCGGTAATAACAAATATTAACAAAGAAATAGATGCGCAGGATAAAATGTGGCTGTTAATGAATTATGATGTGCTTTCATCAGACCTGTACAACCTTCTGGCAAAGGCTAAACTTTATGAAAATTCTGACTATGTGGTAAAGCCTTATTATTAAATTAACCTTGAAATATATAGGATTTGGAGTATAATATTACTATTGCTAAGTATGCAGTTCTACTGCGTAAAAATTAAATAAAAGTGGAGGAATATTATAAATGAATGTATTAGTAATCAATTGTGGCAGTTCATCATTAAAATATCAGGTACTTGATATGCGTACTGAAAGCCTGTTAGCCAAAGGGCTGGTTGAAAGAATCGGAATTGAAGGATCAATAATAATTCACGATAAAACAGGAGATAATGAAAAGTTTAAGCTTGAGGTTCCTATGGCAAATCATACGGAAGCCATTGCACACGTTTTAGAAGCCGTTACCCATCCTGAACATGGTGTTGTGAAATCCATGGATGAAATTGGTGCAGTCGGCCATCGGGTAGTGCATGCCGGTGAAAAATATTGTTCATCAGTTGTTATTACTGATGATGTAATAACTGCTTTAGAAGAATGCATTGAGTTGGCACCACTGCATAACCCGCCAAATCTTGCCGGTATTGCAGCCTGTAAAGCGCTGATGCCTAACACACCAATGGTGGGGGTTTTTGACACAGCATATCATCAGACGATGCCTCCAGAGTCTTATATTTATGCAATCCCTTATGAATATTATGAAAAATATGGCATCAGAAGATATGGATTCCACGGAACAAGCCATAAATATGTTGCAGAAAGAGCAGCTGAAATTCTTGGGAAAAACATTAAAGATCTTAAACTGATCACCTGCCATTTAGGAAATGGTGCTTCAGTTACAGCAATAAAGAATGGTAAATCCATTGACACTTCCATGGGGTTTACACCTCTTGAAGGGTTGGTGATGGGAACCCGATCAGGAGATATAGATCCCGCAATTTCCACTTTTATCACAGACAAAGAAAATCTGAAACCCGGAGAAATAAATGACATTTTGAATAAAAAATCAGGTGTCTTTGGTATTTCAGGAGTCTCCAGCGATTTTAGGGACCTGGAAACAGCTGCTGAAGAAGGTAATGAAAGAGCAATTCTTGCTCTGAAGGTATTCGCCCATAAGGTTAGATTCTACATTGGAGCGTATATTGCTGAAATGAATGGGGTAGATGCGATCATATTTACCGCAGGCGTTGGGGAAAATGATATAGGCGTGAGAGATATCATTTGCTCGGGACTTGAAAATCTTGGAATTAAAATTGATTTAGTAAAGAACAAGGTAAGAGGCAAGGAAACAATCCTTAGCACTGATGATTCGAAAATTAAAATCATGCTAATCCCGACAAATGAAGAATTAATGATTGCAAGAGATACTTTCAACCTGTGCAAGTGAAAATATTTGTTGACATGTAGTTTCCCTGCGTATATAATAATTATGTTGCATTTATTGCAATTGACATGTTTATTTACAGAGAAACGAGCAAAAGGAGGTGTAGAATATGGCAGTTCCAAAGAGGAAAACGTCAAAGGCTAGAAGAGATAAAAGAAGAGCGCCCAATATGAAAATGACATTACCTGGATTATCAGTATGTCCTAAATGCCAAGAGGTTAAGCTTCCACATAGAGTTTGCCCGAATTGCAATTACTACGATGGTAAGGAAGTTGTTGCTTCCGAAGCATAATAGGCAGCATAAAGGTTTTATCAAAATGGTCAAATAAAAACGCTGGAATAAATTCCAGCGTTTTTTTAATTACCCGTGATTTGCACTTTATTATTTAATTAATTCTTCCGCAATCTGCACAGCGTTTGTTGCTGCACCTTTTCTGATGTTGTCAGCAACCACCCACATATTGATACCATGTTCAACTGAAAAGTCTCTTCTTACTCTGCCTACAAATACTTCGTCTTTTCCTGCCGCATTGATTGCCAGCGGGTAAACACTGTTATTTGGATCATCCTGAAGAATAACACCAGGAGAGGCAGCCAGCAATTTTTTCACCTCTTCAATGTCAAATTCTTTCTCAAATTCAACGTTAATCGACTCACTGTGACAGCTATAAACCGGAACTCTAACCGTTGTAGCTGTTATCTTAATAGAATCATCACCCAGAATTTTATGGGTTTCCTGAATCATTTTCATTTCTTCTTTCGTATATCCGTTTTCAAGAAATACATCAATTTGAGGTAAACAATTGTTTGCAATAGGATGCGGATAGGCTTTGAGTACATTACTGCCGGCAAGACCTTCCTTTAAATCATTGATCCCCTTTAAACCTGAGCCTGAAACTGCCTGGTATGTGGAGTATACAATTCTTTTAATGACATATTTGTCATGCAGTGGCTTTAAAGGAACGACAGCCTGAATTGTTGAGCAGTTTGGATTTGCGATGATACCTTTATTCCAGGAGATATCTTTGGCATTTACTTCAGGTACAACTAAAGGTACATTTTCATCCATTCTCCAGGCACTGCTGTTATCAACAACGATTGTACAATGAGCAGCGGCAATGGGAGCGTATTTCTCACTTGCAGCTCCGCCCGCTGAAAATAAGGCAATATCAATCGGTTTGTCAAAAGAATGTTCATTCAATTCTTCTACGAGATAATCTTTCCCTTTGAAATTCAAAGTTGTTCCGGCAGACTTAGCGGAGGCCATCATATATAAATTTTCAAAAGGAAAATCTCTTTCCTCGAGTACTTTTAAAAATGTACTTCCTACCAGTCCAGTTGCGCCAACAATGGCTAAATTCGGTTTCTTGTTCATAATAAATCCTCCCATATATTAATTTAATTATTTAAAAATGTATAGGATTCATAATATCATATATTTCATGAAAAACGAACAATTCTTTTATTGTTTTATATATTTATTTAAAGTTTGATATGTTATAATATATATTGAGTTTTTTCATTTGGAGGGGGATTAATATTGAGTATATTTGAGGCAATCATATTAGGGTTAGTACAAGGTTTCGCGGAGTTTTTACCAATCAGCAGTTCAGGGCATTTGGCACTTTTACAATATTTCTTTGAAATTGAGTCAGAAAAAGTTCTTGCATTTGCAGTACTGCTTCATATGGGTACTTTGGTTTCTGTTTTCATCGTTTACTGGAATGACATTTACCAACTTTTCGTTGAACTGGGTTCTGTAATCAGGGATCTTTTAACGGGTAAAGGCCTTCAGATGAACTTGAATCCAACAAGGAAACTGGGAATTATGATTATTGTGGCTACAATACCTACAGCAGTTATTGGAATAATATTCAAAGATCTGTTTGCAGCGATGTATTTATCTCTTATCGCAATTGCTGTTGGATTATTGGTCACCGGAACGGTTCTTTGGCTGTCAGAAAGACTTGCCAAAGGGAATAAACAGATTGGAGAAATGAAGTTTATTCATGCAATCATGATTGGAATATGTCAGTCGATAGCAATAAGCCCAGGTGTTTCCAGATCGGGAGCTACTCTGGTCGGCGGATTGTTTTCAGGTCTTGACAGAAATTTTGCAATTAAATTTGCATTTCTAATATCAATCCCATCCATCCTTGGTTCCGTAATAATAGAAGCTCCCGATGCTTTTCGCGGTGGATTTGCTTTAGAACTAGTCTTACCGATTATATTAGGTGTTATCGTATCGGCAGTTTCAGGATTTTTCGCAATTAAAACAATGATTAAAGTTGTTTCAAATAAAAAACTGCATTATTTTTCCTTTTACACTTGGGCTTTGGGAACCATCGTTATAATGTACGCGATATTTATGGGGTAAGGTAACTATTATGGCACAAACAAAAAGAAAACCAGGAAGACCAAAGGGCAGCACAAATAAAAAAACAAAATATAAAAAACAGCATGATGAGAAGCTGAACAAAGCAACCGTAGGAAACAGAGTAAAAGATGAAATCTGGTCTATTGTTTTGTTTGGCATAGGAATATTTCTTATTATTTCGTTACAAACGAAGGCGGCAGGTGAATTCGGTAAAATCATAGCAGATATTCTTAAAGGTTCCTTTGGCACGGTAGCCTTTATTTTACCTTATTATTTAATCCTGTACGGGATATTGTTATTTGTAAAAAGAACGACCCATGTGAACAGCCGGTCTTTTATTTTTATCATTACCATATTCCTTATGCTTACCTTGATTAATTCGGGCCGATATATTGATTTAAACGAAATTTTTGTTGACCTTAATGGTATAAAAGAAACATTCTCATCAGGCGTCCTGCTGGAAAATGGGGGACTGTTCGGTATGTATGCCGGTGCTTTGCTGGTAAAATTATTCGCCAAATCAGGGTTATATATTATTTCGGTTGTAACCATTATAGTATCTTTGATGCTTGTTGTTAACACACCGCTTTCTCAATTTTTTGATGCTTTGAAGGAAAAGAGGAGGGTGAAAAGAGAGGCAAGAATCATCTTAAATGCACAAGTCGATGCTGAAATCGATGAAGAACTGAAGAACAATGTAAGAGCCGGTTTTAAGCCAAACACAGCTCAAACCCTTGCAAAAACTAAAACTACATCATTTTTGAAAAAACCGCCGATATTGTCTGAAACATCAGGCAGCATGTCAGCCGGTCAACTTAAAATACTGGATTATATGAAGGATGATGATCTTTTTAGCCCTGAAGAAATAAAGCCTTCCAGTAAAATCACCAATTCTCAGGCAGCCGCATCGAATTTATCCAATGAAGAAGTTAAAATGGTCGGTGGAAGCGAAACTTATAAAGGGTTCAAACTTCCGCCAATTGATATTTTGAAAAAGTTAAAAGTTGCCGATTCGACTTTCAGCACTGCGGGGCTGAAAGCGAAAGCGGAAAAACTGGAACAGACATTGCAGAATTTCAATGTGAATGCAAAGGTTGTGCAGGTTACGCAGGGTCCTGCGATAACGAGATATGAGATTCAGCCAAGCGTTGGAGTTAAGGTGAACAGTATAGTCAGATTAGCTGATGACATTGCTTTAAATTTAGAAGCGAAAAGTATACGTATAGAAGCTCCTATTCCCGGAAAAGCGGCAGTTGGCATCGAAGTTGAAAACGAAAGAGTGAATCTGGTTTCCATCAGAGAACTGATTGAATCAAAAGAGTTTAAGGCTTCTAAATCGAAAATTTCATTTGTCGTGGGCAAGGATATCGGCGGCAACCCGATTATTTCTGATTTAAAATCAATGCCCCATTTGTTAATTGCCGGTTCTACCGGCTCGGGAAAAAGTGTGGCAATCAACAGTATTATTTTAAGCATGCTTTATAAGGCAAAGCCTGACGAAGTGAAATTTGTTTTAATTGACCCAAAAGTAGTCGAACTCGGCGGATATAACGGGATTCCACATTTGTTGATACCTGTAGTGACAGAGCCAAGCAAGGCGGCGGCCGCCTTAAACTGGGCAGTTGCTGAAATGACCAACAGATATAAAAAGTTTGCAGATGAGAGTGTAAGAGACTTGGAATCCTTCAATGAGACCGTAATATTTAATGGAGAAGAAGAAAAAGTATTGCCGCAAATTGTCATAGTCATTGACGAACTGGCAGATCTTATGATGGCGGCTCCTTCACAGGTTGAAGAGTCAATCTGCAGACTGGCTCAAATGGCCAGAGCCGCAGGGATGCATTTAATTGTCGCAACCCAAAGACCTTCCGTTGATATTATTACAGGAGTAATAAAAGCCAATATACCATCAAGAATTGCCTTTGCAGTTTCTTCACAGTTTGATTCAAGAACCATTCTGGATATGGGCGGTGCAGAAAAACTGGTTGGGAAAGGGGATATGCTGTTTAATCCGCTTGGCATGGCAAAGCCAATCAGAGTTCAGGGAACCTATGTTTCAGACGGGGAAGTAAAGGGAGTCATCAATTTCCTTAAGAATCAGGGAATGGAAGCAGAATATTCAAAAGATGTAATGAACACCATTGATAAAGTGAGTTTGTCAGTGAACGAAGATTCAAGTAATGATGATGACCTTCTACCAGAGGCTATAGAGGCCGTTATTAAGGCAGAGCAGGCATCAGTATCAATGATACAGAGAAGATTCAGGGTGGGCTATAACAGGGCCGCCAGGATGATTGACATGATGGAAGACAGAGGGATCATTGGGCCGGCTGATGGAAGCAGACCAAGACAGGTTCTGATGAATGAAGAAGAACTTTTAGAAAGGCACAAGCGTATGAAAGATTTGGAGATTTAATGAAAATATATATTGAAACCTTAGGTTGCCTTAAAAATGTAAATGATTCTGAAATGGCGGCAGGAATACTTGAAAAGAACGGGCATGAAATAATTAATACCCCTGATGATGCGGATGTTATTATCGTAAACACCTGCGGCTTTATAAATGATGCTAAAAAAGAATCCATCGGTAAAATATTCGAAATGGCAGACTTGAAATCAAAGGAAGGAATGCTGGTGGTTTCCGGTTGTCTTTCTCAAAGATATGGAGATGAATTATACAAAGATATGCCTGAGGTTGACCTTTTCATTGGCGTTAACGAGTATGAAAAACTGCCAGGGCTTATAGAGCTGCACGGCAAAGGAGCCAGAACCAAAGAAATCAGTAGGAATGAAAAAGAATACAAGGAACTGAAATATAGAAAAAAACTTACAAACGGATATACATCCACCATAAAAATTTCGGAAGGTTGCAATAATGTATGTGCTTATTGTGTAATCCCTCAGATCAGAGGATCTTACAGAAGCCGAAAAATGGAAGCTATTATCGAAGAAGCCGGTTTGCTGGCAAAGGACGGATGCAAAGAGCTTGTGCTCATTGCCCAGGATGTGACTACCTACGGGATAGACCTGTATAATGACTTTATGCTCCCGGAATTGTTACGAGAACTCTGCAAAATTGAAAAGATTCAATGGATCAGGCTTATGTACTGCTATGAAGACAGAATAACAGACAAACTTATAGAGGTAATAAAAGAAGAAGAGAAGATATGCAATTATCTGGACATACCATTACAACACGCCAGCAATGATATTCTTAAAGCTATGAACAGAAGGTCAACAAAGGCAAGCATTCAGGATACCATCGGTAAGCTGAGAAAAGAAATCCCTGATATTCATATCAGAACCACATTTATTACAGGCTTCCCCGGGGAAACCAAGGAAAATTTCGATGAGCTGTATGAATTTGTGAAAACGATGGAATTCAACAGGCTAGGGGTATTTGCCTATTCGAGGGAAGAAAATACCCCTGCAGCAACGATGAAGGGGCAGGTTCGAAGTGATGTAAAAGAAAAACGGAAAGACGCCCTAATGAGGCTGCAACTGGAAATTTCATTAAAGCAAAACATTGAAAAAGTCGGCAAGGAGTTTGAAGTAATGGTAGATGAGATTGACGAAGACGGCTCCTATATCGGAAGAACCAGATATGACGCTCCCGAAATAGATAATTCGGTTATTTTTACTTCAGAAAGAAGTCTGAAGGCGGGAGACATTGTAAGAGTGAAAATTACAGATGCATTTGACTATGATTTAGTAGGGATGGAGGTTTCAATATGAATTTGCCAAACAAATTGACGGTAGCAAGATTTATTGCAGTCCCTATATTTATAGTCGTATTTATGCTGGGATATAATTATGCGGCAGCAATTATTTTCATTGCTGCATCCTTTACAGACTATCTGGATGGAAAAATTGCAAGGAAGTACAATCTTGTAACGAACTTTGGAAAAATCATGGATCCCCTTGCAGATAAAATCCTGGTAATTTCAGCGTTGGTTTGTCTGGTCGACTTAGGACAAGTGGCAGCCTGGATGCTGATTGTAATACTGGCGAGAGAGTTTACCGTAACAGGATTACGGACTGTGGCCGCAGCACAAGGTATTGTAATTGCTGCAGGAATGACCGGGAAAATAAAAACTGTACTTCAAATGATCGCTGTACCTTTATTAATCATACAAAACTGGCCGTTTTCACTTGTTGGCATACCAATGGCGGATATAATGCTTTGGGCATCTGTTATTATGACAATCGTGTCCGGGACAGAGTATGTGTTTAAAAACAGGCAGGTTTTTTCAATGTAATAAATTGAAATATCAGTTTAACAGGAGAATTTTATGAAAGCAGCGATATTAAGCATAGGAACGGAATTATTATTTGGTCAGGTAGTAAATACAAATGCGGCCTATTTGTCAAAGCAGTTAAATCTTCTGGGGTTTGATGTCATGTATCACTACACGGTTGGCGATAACCCGAAAAGGCTTCAGGAAATAATCGGTACGGCTTTTAAAGATTGTGATTTGATCATCACCACGGGCGGGCTTGGACCAACACAGGATGATCTGACAAAAGAAGTTGTCTGTGAAGTTTTCAATGATGTAATGATTACTGACGAAAAAATACTGAAATGGCTGGAATCATATTTTATTAAGCACCGTAGAATCATGACGGAAAATAATAAAAAACAAGCAAATATGCCTTCAAGGGCTATTATTTTTGATAATGATGCAGGAACAGCACCAGGTTTTGCGCTGGAAGAGAAAGAGAAGATTATTATTTGTCTTCCCGGCCCACCCCGGGAAATGACAAGGATGTTTCAGTTGAAGGCCTTACCTTATCTGGAAAAGAAAACAGATGAAGTAATTTATTATAGAATGATCAGAACCTTTGGAATTGGAGAATCGCAACTGGAGACGGATTTACTGGATTTTATCACAAATCAAAAGGATCCAACCCTGGCAACCTATGCCAAAGAGGGAGAATGCTCCCTTAGAATTGCATCAAAAAGAAAAACCCAGGAGGAAGCTGAGGCTGCCGTCAATGAAATGATCGAAAAAATCATGCCTGTCATTGGAGATTATATTTATAGTCTTGATGATGAAAATCTTGCAGACGTTGTCGGGAATCTGTTATTGAAAAAAAACATATCCATATCCTGTGCAGAATCCTGTACAGGAGGCATGTTTGCTGAAACTGTTACCACTTTGCCTGGCATCTCCAAGGTTTTTGACAGAGGCCTGGTCACATACAGCAATAAGGCAAAAATGGAGGAATTGGGCGTAAAAGAAGCTACACTGGAACGATTCGGTGCTGTGAGCAGAGAAGTGGCCGTAGAGATGGCAGAGGGGCTTAAAAGAGCCAGCGACAGCAGACTTTGCATTTCCGTGACGGGAATAGCGGGGCCAGATGGCGGAACACCGGAAAAGCCGGTTGGGCTTGCTTATATATGTGCAATTCTTGACGAAAAAACTGTCACAAAGGAAATAAGAATGAGAAATGTCAGCAGAAGGTGGAACAGGAATTATTCTGTGCTTTCCATGTTGAATATTGTTTATAAACTTTTACTTGACGAATAAACAAATGGAAATTATAATGTTAATTACCATATATTTACATTTAAAATATTTAAATAACTCTTGACCTGAAGATAATATTAAGGTATTATGAAAAAAAAAGAACAAATGTTCACATTTGCATGGAGGATAAGGAATGGGAATTAACAGAGAAGACAAAGACAAAGCTTTAGAGGCAGCGCTGCTCCAGATACATAAGCAGTTTGGACAAGGCGCCATTATGAAACTAGGCGACGAAGGTTCCAGACTGAACATAGATTCAATTTCGACCGGTTCGGTTAGCCTGGATATTGCAACTGGAATTGGTGGCATACCCAGAGGAAGAATCGTAGAAATATACGGACCGGAATCTTCCGGGAAAACAACGCTGACACTGCATATTATTGCAGAGGCACAGAAAATGGGCGGAAAAGCAGCATTTATTGATGCTGAGCATGCTTTGGATCCGGATTACGCAAAGAACCTTGGTGTTGATGTGGATGAACTTTTAGTATCCCAGCCGGATACAGGGGAACAGGCTCTTGAAATATGTGAAATGCTAGTTCGAAGCGGAGCTTTGGATGTGGTTGTTATAGATTCTGTTGCCGCTTTAGTTCCAAAGGCAGAAATTCAGGGGGATATGGGAGACAGCCACGTAGGGCTGCAGGCGAGATTGATGTCGCAGGCACTCCGAAAATTGGCCGGATCCATAAATAAGTCCCATACTTCAGTTATATTCATCAATCAACTTCGAGAAAAAATCGGAGTGATGTTTGGAAGTCCTGAGGTCACTACGGGAGGAAGAGCTTTGAAGTTTTATGCTTCAATGAGAATTGATGTAAGAAAAATAGAAAGCATAAAATCAGGCGACTCTATTTTAGGCAACAGAACAAGAGCAAAAATTGTTAAAAATAAAGTAGCTCCGCCTTTTAAACAGGCTGAATTTGATATTATGTACGGTTTTGGAATTTCAAGAGAAGGAGATGTTCTTGATTGCGCCGTGGAAGCAAAATTAGTTGAAAAAGCTGGTTCATGGTATTCCTTTGAAGGTAATAGAATTGGACAAGGAAGAGAAAACGTCAAAAATTACCTGATTGAGAACTCAGAGACATTGAACAGAATGTCAGATTTATTAAAAGAAACCTTTAAACCTAAAACTATAATTGTTGATGATGATGGTGTAGTGTTAGAATAACATAATTGAATTGATTTCAATGCAGCACAAAATAGGGTATTTTAACCAATTTTGTGCTGTTTAATATTTGTCAAATTTTGAAATATCGATGCCAGGCAATTTTGTAATATCAATTGACATAATATATTCTTTATGATATCATATATCACTGTAAGCCGCTCAGAAGAGGTTCTTTGTAAATCCCTAGGGATACCTTAAATGGCGAGACTGGATAGAGGAGGTAAAGAAAGAATGTATGCAGTAATTGAAACAGGTGGAAAACAGTATAGAGTACAAGAAGGTGATGTAATCACGGTTGAAAAACTTAAGGTTGATGCCGGAGATGTAATCGAATTTGACAAGGTAATGGTACTAAGCGATGGCAAAGAGGTTCAAGTTGGAACTCCTTACCTGACCGCGACGAAGGTTTTTGGCAGTGTAGTTGAAAATGGCAAAGCACAGAAGGTTATTATCTTCAAGTATAAGTCAAAGAAAGACTATAGAAAGAAACAAGGCCACAGACAACCATATACAATGGTAGAAATCACATCACTGTCAGGTGAAGCGAAAGAACCTACCAGAAAAGCGACAGTTAAGA
>Ga0209386_1000188_pt1 | contig 32155 bp, 22 predicted proteins | sample NGEPertwo_FD_184510 | JGI IMG/M metagenome (GOLD analysis project Ga0209386, IMG submission 184510) | Arctic peat soil microbial communities from the Barrow Environmental Observatory site, Barrow, Alaska, USA - NGEE Permafrost154B-two... | ecosystem: Environmental > Terrestrial > Soil > Wetlands...
GGATGTTCTAAACGGTGAAGGTGGTTCAACAGCCTGGGCTGATGTTTCAGTCATTGTTCCTTGGACAGTTTATCTTTCCTATGGTGATCAACGTATTTTAGAAACTCAATATCCGAGCATGAAAGCATGGGTTGGTTACATGACAAGCAGAGCAAATGCAAATCATCTCTGGTTAGGCGATGCTCATTTTGGTGATTGGCTCGCTTTTGCTTCTTCAAATTCAGACTATACAGGAGCTACTACAGAAAAGGATCTTATAGCAACGGCATATTATTGCTATTCAACTAATTTATTGGGCAAAATTGCAACAATTCTTGGTCATAAGGAGGATGCTGAAAAATATCAGCAACAAGTCGTTGAAATCAAAAAAGCCTTTAACCACGAATTTGTAACGCCAAGCGGAAGGTTGGTTTCTCATACCCAAACTGCATATGCACTTGCATTGGCATTTGATCTTCTTCCCGAAAACCTGGTTCCTAAAGCTGCAGAATACTTTGCAAATGATGTTCAAAAATTTGGCCACCTGACCACGGGATTTGTCGGAACGCCGCTGTTATGCAAAACACTTTCGGCCATTGGTCGCGATGATCTGGCATTTATGTTATTGAATAACAAGAAATATCCTTCATGGCTATACCCGGTTTTGCAAGGGGCTACTACAATCTGGGAACGTTGGGATGGTCAGAAACCTGACGGCTCTTTTCAGGATGTGGGGATGAATAGTTTCAATCACTATGCTTATGGCGCTATCGGCGAATGGCTTTACAGACATGTTGCCGGTATTGATATTGATCCAAATCATCCAGGGTATAAACATATCCTGCTTGCACCTCATCCAGGTGGTGGACTCAAGAACGCAAATGCCGAAATCATAACACTTTATGGTAAAGTGGGTTCAGCGTGGAAATTTGAAAACGAAAATTTTGTTTACGAAGTGTTGATTCCTGCAAATACTACAGCAACTGTTACTTTACCTTTTGCCAAAGCGGAACAGGTAACGCTGGATGGTTTGCCTGTTAAGGCAGGTGTTCAAAAAGGCAATGAATTTCAGATTAATCTGGGTTCTGGCAAATACCTTTTTAGCTATCCGGCTCAGGCTTTAATTGACGCTACTGCAGAGAAGAAGAAATAAATTAGGTTGTTTTATCTTCGTTTATCAGCGAAATTAGTGGGTAGTTTAAATTCCCCGCTGATTTCGCTGATTTTCATTAATGATTTTTTGTACAATATAAATTCATTAAACCAAAACGTTAATTTTGAAACGGCAACTGAAAATGACTCTGTCAATCCCTATAACTGAGATATATTTATCGGGTTTTCACCAATAAAGTGCTCCAGAATTTTACCGGATCATTACGTTTTGCCCTTTTGTATCGAATCATTTTAAAACGAAGCCTTATATATGTCAGTCGGAGTGAGTTGGTTTTTCGGTTACAGAAATTCAGTATTTTATCAATGACTAAACTTTATTAGGGTGAACAGCCTGAAAAACAAGGATGTGAATTAAATGATGACTGATTATTCAATATAAACGAAAGGTTTGGCTTTTGCAGTCAATAAAATAGGGGCGAAATTTATGCCATTCAAATTGCACGAATTCAGTTGTTTACCTTGAGAATTAAAAAAGATGTTTTTAAATCCTGTTAATTTGTTAATCTGTTTTCAGACTAAAAAAAAACGTTTATATTTGCATCCGCTTAGCAGAAACAACTATACTGTTTGATTTTTATTAAAATCAGTTGGCTGGAAAGGTTTGGCAAAAAAGATGTATGCGGGAATAGCTCAGTTGGTAGAGCACGACCTTGCCAAGGTCGGGGTCGCGAGTCCGAGTCTCGTTTCCCGCTCAGATTAAAACAAACGTTCATATATTGGTGCATTTTAAGCGGGAATAGCTCAGTTGGTAGAGCACGACCTTGCCAAGGTCGGGGTCGCGAGTCCGAGTCTCGTTTCCCGCTCATAGTAATGCCCAGGTGGTGGAATGGTAGACACGTTGGACTTAAAATCCAATGGCCATTACGGTCGTGCGGGTTCAAGTCCCGCCCCGGGTACTTATTAGCTTCGATAATCCTTTGAAATATAAGGTTTTATCGAAGTTTTTTATTTATTGACTGTAACAAATGTCGTTTTTAAGCACATAGTGCTTAAGGAATACACAGCGGTTAGAAAGCTAAGGCCATGTATTCCTGCTTTTTATGTCCCGAAATTTTATGATTGTGTATCTCACTCTTTTTAGGAAAATATTACTACAAAAAAAGCGGCCATCCCAACTTTACGTTTGGAATGACCTCTTCATATTTTGATTAAAACGATTTTTTCTCTTGTGTTACCGTCTCAATGACGATCACGCCCTTTATCGTTTCCGCGTCTACGATCATTTTGTTTGTTATCACCTCTGCTGCTACGACTTCGTTCTATACTTTGTTTTCTTTCAGAACCACGTCTGTCATAACCCCTGTCACCATGTCCGTCATTTCCTTTAATCTGATTGTAACGGCCTCTGTTAACTTGGTTTCTTTCGCGATCGATTCCACGGTAAGAGTCTCTTCCCGGACGATTACCTATTGTTCTTTGAACAGTCCTGTTCCGTCCATGCGCATACCTTGCTCTGTACTCACGATGATTGTAGTAAGGCGTATTTCCACGGTAACCCCTCATCCCCACTTTGTATCCATTGTACAGGTCATAATTTCTGTAACGGCTGGGGAGGTAACTCCGGTGAATCCATGAATTTCCTTCATAATAAATAAACATGGAGTTTTCAACATCATAATAGGCTTCAACATCCGGCAGATAGTAATAACGCGAATCTTCGTAACCAACTGGAGCCCACTGTGGCTGTACACCAACGTTAAAACGAACAGATAATTGCGCATGGGCTGCACCTGCACATAACAGTACGATTCCCAATGCGACTATTTTTAAAGCTTTCATATTACGCTAAATTTTATTTTTTACTCGTTAATTAATAGGTCAAAGGTGAGCTCTTTTAAACCCTTAAATGTTACACAATTTTTTAAAAGAGTTACATTATTCGCATGTTTACTTTAAAACGCCAATGGTTTTCGTACTTTTGCAAGCCCGGCGTTTGGCGAATGACTTCATCGGCATTGGTATCAACTAACTTACCTATTGGTCTTTACAGATAAAAAAACCTACCGATTGTCAGCAGGTTTTGTCTTTTCCGATTCGTTTCTTACGAAAACAGAATCATCCAATTATATTTCTGATCCGCTGATCGAGCATCTCCTGATCAGCCGTAAATGAGGCCAAACCCGCCAACGTCAGCAAGGTGTCGGGCGCAATTTCACCGTTATGAATTTTTTTCTCCCATCTTGAATGCACAGGTATTTTGCCATCAGAAGCGATGAAGCTTTTCTCCTCTGTCGTCAATATTGGAAACATATCTCTGCAACCCTCTTCCTCTGCAATGTGAATCAGTTCCGCACCTGTGGCTGGAACTTGCGTGGAGAGTCTTTCGGCAAGATGAAGAACTTTGTCATCAACCTCCCAAAACTTTTCGATTCCCGACCCTTTAGCTGATTCAAACAGACTTACATCGTAGTTTTGATGTATCATGGACGTGAATTTCCCCGAAAGGAATGCATGCCCGGATGCGGCTACTTTGGGAGGCATCGTAAAGACATCGGTTCCTGCAAGCAATTCAAGCTGATTGTGATTCCGCAAGCTTGCTGCGATTAGTTTTGTCTGCCAGGGATTCTTTGCAGACAATGCAGTGACCCACCTCTGGGATGCAATTACTGCCTTTTCTCCGGCTCCGGAATCGTCACCAAGTTTATTATTAATCATATAAGCACCTACTCTTCCAAGAAATACATTGAGATAATCAGGTCTGGCAACCCTTGTTACGATTACATTTTCGCGAGCACTGAATTCAAGGGTGAAATTAATCCTGACGCCTGAATCTTTCAATCGTCTTGCTCCAAGCAGACCTACGGCAGTATAGGGAACCTTCACAATGAACTGACCAGGGCAAATTTCATGGTATCTTTTGCCATAATAATCAATCGCATTTAAGTCATATGCTATCCCCGTATGAAGTTCCACGCTAACGTAACCGCCAAATCTTTTGGCAAGCCTAAGTCCATGTCTTGCATTTAAAATGAAAGCGATCTCCGTTACCCGATCCTCAGCTGGCAGATCCTTTACAATGCTTTTGGCTTCCGAAATAAAGTTGTCGTAAATGCCTTTTTGAATTTCATTATTTAGAAGGGTGTTATTGGTGGTCAGTGCGCTCATTTCTGCCGACCAGTTGGCTTCTGCTTCATCCATATCACCTGTATCGAGCCATAATTCAGTTCCGGTATTTCGTAAAGACTTCCAAAAAGGATCTTTTATCCCTTTTAAAGGTGTTTCATTCAGGTTTTTCAAAACAAATTCTCTGATTTTCGAATTAATATCTGCCATCTTTTTTGTTTTAGTTGATTTTAACCAAATGTAAGTTTCAGATTCAAAGGTAATAAAATTGAGATTGATCTTTTTAATTTGTCAATTAATGTAAAGCTTTCGCGTGAGGTGTTATTATGAATGTATATACATTTGCTAATGCTTGTTCGTTTCTTACTTTTGTAATTCTCACGGCCGCAATTTGCCCTGCGAATTTTGTATTAAATCAGGTTGGTTTGAAAAGTAACAAGAAAGTTAAGGTTTTAACGGTTAGCAAAAAAATTGGAGATTCGATGGCTGTTTGGTTTGCCGCGTCCAGGTCTTTTGTCCTTTTTGAAAAACCAGCATGGGAGGTGTTTGACAAATATTCGCATAATTTCACTGCTCCTGAGATTGTTGCTTATTTAAGTTTATCATACAGTATTTCTGAAGAGGAAATTCAACAGTTTGTGAATGATATCATTATCTGGGTAGACCAATTAAAGGATCCGGCAAATATGGTTTATCACTCACCTGAATTACGCGTTGAATTTGACAACTGTGCATTCCCTTTATTTTCTGAAAAAAACTACCTGATCGGAAATCAGTTCATATGTTTTAGGTATGGAAATGAGTGGTTGATGAATTGTTTTCACCCTACGATGGCTCATCTCGAAACTAACTCTCCAATAAAAGGTCACCTTTTCGAAGTATTTGAATCTGACGATTTATTGGTCTTCAGGTACAATGGAAAGGCAGTGGAGGCGTTCGATATCGAAAACAGCCAATTTCTTCGTGGTGCAGTTTCGCAAAAATTATTTGGTGTTCTTTATAGCGTCGCTGACCTTGACTGGATGGTTTCACTCCATTCTGCTGCAGTTTCAGATGGACGGTCAGCGATTATTTTCCCGGCCCAGGCAGGTAGCGGGAAGAGTACTATTTCAGCACTTCTGCAGGCTCATGGCTTTACGGTTCTTTCAGACGATTTCAATGTCATTAACCGGAATAACGGATTTGTATATCGTCTTCCGTTGGCAATTTCGGTTAAAGAGGGATCATTAAAAACACTTGAATCATTTTATCCGGAACTCTTGACGATTGTACCTGAGAAAGCGGCAACAGGGAAAGTTGTACGCCATTTACCAGTCGGGAATAACAAACCCGGATCCAGAACTGCATTTCCGGTAAAAGCATTTGTATTTGTAAAGTATTCGCAGGATGAATCTTTTGTTTTTGAGGAAGTTGAAAAAAAGGATGCCATTCAGACACTTTTACCCGAAACATGGGTAAATCCGGATCCTGATAATGTGGCGAGGTTTTTTGATTGGTTTGATGAAATTAGTTTTTATCGTATGCAATACTCCAATTACCAGGATGCGATAAGTGCAATAGAGCTCCTTTTCAAAAAATGATTGAAATGGATATTTAGTGTCCGGAACTATCAACAAATTCCAATAATTTATTTCCTGTCAAAATGTCTTATCTGTTTGAAGTACAGTAAATAAATTAAGAAGTCATCTTTTTCTTTTCCTGCTTATGGCTTATCAAAAATAAAATACCCACCACAATAAATGGAATAGTAATCATCAAAATAATCGACAAGCTCGTCATCACTGAATGTGTTCGATTGTAATTTAGGTTGTAAACGAATGGGCTTGTAACGAAACCTATAATTGCAAATAAAATCCCACCCACAAATGGTTTTTTCCATGCAATCCAAAGAAGGAGCAATAACACATAGGTTGGAATTAAATGCATTAAGAAGTTTAGCAATTGCTGACCGAAAGGTATTCCCGGTTCAAACGCATCAAGCGCAAACATGCTTACAAAAAGGATTGCCCCAATGCAAAGCAGTCGTGGAAGCCAAAGAATGATTTTTTTTTGTTGCCATAACTTGATTTTGAATTAAAACATAAACCGATTTTAAGTATCTTGAATCTTTGAAAAATTATTCTAATTTTGCGTCACCAATAAAAAAAGCGGAAATAGCTCAGTTGGTAGAGCATTAGCTTCCCAAGCTGGGGGTCGCGAGTTCGAGTCTCGTTTTCCGCTCTTGAAAACCAGTAAATTACACTTTTTGTAATTGCTGGTTTTCGATTTTTATAACCAAATTTATAACCATAAAAGGTATTCTTGGTACTGAAAATGCTGCATTTATTATATTTGAATCTGCAAAAAAAAGAAGGTTTTGATGATGACTTCCATAGTATAAAACTGTAACCAAGAAGTACAACAAAAATTGTTATCAAAAATAAAGAAAATATTTGGCTGAAAAATCCACTTGTTTAAATGCATATTTTTCTTCAATATCAACAATTTAATATGTAGATTCAAATGAGCGTAGGTTTATAAATTGGTTCAATCAGCAGATTCCTTTGACTTACGTCTTGTTATAGGCAAAGATAAACCCACTAAAATTCTGTGGGTTTATCTTTTTAAGGGAAAGAATAAGGAATGTTTCTTGTATTTCGATAAAACTTCTAAAATAAGATCAAGACATAATCCTGGGGAAATGGGATCAGACTGAATTTGTATTTGCAAACAAAAGTTTAATTCACTAATTCTGTCAGATTAGGTCTTAACTATTACATAAAATTCGAGAGCCTATTTCCTGGGAAAAATGAAATCCAGATTTTCAGTTATACGTACCCCATCTTTTTTGAAGGTATTCATATACATTCTAATTCTTTCCTTTGCAATTTCAAGGTTAGTGTTGTTAAGGTTAATATTAAGCAGATCGATAAACCATGGCATTTTGACTTCGTCAAGGGTATAGGCAGCTGCAATTTCTCGCGCAATTGGCAGAGTAGTGGTTTTAGACGAATCGTAAACATCTTTGCTTCTGGCATTAAGCAGTTTTTGATATTCTTCATTTAATAACCTATTAAACAATTCTACAGAAAAAACATCATCTGCTTTTATTCCTGTTTCAGAATCCTCTTCAGTAAGTATCGCTCCTTTATGGATCCATTCCCAGAGAATGCTCAACCTTATTTCACCAGTGGCCATATCCTCCATCAAGTATAAAATATCGTCATTTCCGAAGAAATCTGCCGGTTTTAGAGCGGCCGCTTGCATTCCCTGTTCAAACGCATTCCCATATTGTAATGCAACACTTAAAAGGTTACGCGCTCCTCGTATAGTGGTTGGAGCTGTTTCAATCAATACCAGGCCTTCTTCATCACTTTGTGAATACGTTAATGGAGAGAATTTTCTGCCCAACTGATTTTCTTGGCCAACCTTTTCCCAAACGGACCTTACAATATGTACCATTTTCCAATGTGCTACCCATTTGCCGCTGGCTCCACTATTTTGTTCTCGTTCTGCTCCAGTTACTGCCTTTTTCATGCTCGAAGAAACACCTTCCTTAGAACCTACAGGAATGTTGGGTTCCATTCCGCCCTGCCAAAGAGCAAAGTTTCCATTTGTATCAGGGGTATTAACGGCACGGCGTACACGATCTTCATAATTTCTCATATATCCGTATGTCATTACAATCGCTTCAATATTTGGGTTAATGAAATCCTTATCCCAAGACATTGCATCTGCCACACTATTAATGTAGTCCCACCGTCCAGTGTTATATCCCACAAAATGTTTCCCTAATGCAGCCCTAATTTCCATTAACTGAAAAGTTGCCTCCAACTGCTCAACCAATACATACACTTTAATTGAACCTAAGGTAATTCCGATCAAGTTCTCAAGATCTGTCAACATTTCATTCCAAAGTGCAGCTTCGCCGGCTGTTTGAATTTTCGGCAAGTACAACACAATCGAAGAGCCACTATTTTGTAGTTCCCTGTAATTGTTAACTACGTAAAGTACCAAATCAACTATTGATGCAGCCAATGCAAGCCCATCTGAATCGCGAATGTGGCGGTCATCAAGATGTAGCCCACGAACCCGAAATATTTTGGTGGTAAAATTCAGTTGTTCTTTCCAATCATCAATAATTGGATAACCAAAAAAACCGATTGCCCACCTATTCATTTCATCCGATACCTGCTCGGCTACTTTCATGAAAACAGGGTCTTTATGGATAGCCAATTTCAGGTTGCGCTGGTTATCGAGTGACATAGAAGTAATCTGGCCAAGGGCATCTTCACCATCAAACATCCACCCATCAGCACCGGAAAGTAGAGCATAGGCCACATTTCGGATACTGTTTTCCAAACTAGCATTTGGTTTCGTAGCCGGGCCTGTCCCTTGAATCCACTGCCGTTGAAGATCTAACGGAATAACGGCACCTTCAAATTTACCATCCCGGGCATCTTGTACCTTAATGTTAGTCCGGCTGATAAAATTATCCGGATCTAGAAAAGTTATCTGTTGTTTCTGTTGCTGACGATCTGTCCTTCTTTTTATACGTGAATCCATAGCAGCCTTGATATCGCTGTTAAAGCCGGAAACAGCAGAAAGTACTGAAAGAACTTCAGAGGTATAAACGTCACTGTACAATTCGAGTAATTTGTCCTGAATAGCAATATTCTTGTAAATCATTAGTATTTTTTATTGTTAATTTTAGTTAAATCAGTCTGTTTTTAATTTGATTTTTAAAGGTCATATTAACTTCCACAATTTAAAAAGATTATGGGTTAATTATTAGCTGAATAATCATTTTCTGGTGTTATTAATCATCATGAATGGAGCATTTTGTTATTCTTTTACGACGGCAGCAGCGTATGGCACAGACATTTTACGATTCCGCAGAAACACGCTTAGCATAAATGTTATCACCACAACAGCCAGTATCAACAGATACAAAAAGCCTTCCGATAAATCAGAAGTCTGTTGAGTTAAATTTACGTCAGCAAGCTTATATGTTGGAATAATCCATTGAAAGACATATGCCTGAAGGACAGTAATGATACAGATTATAAATAGCAGGATGAAACTATGTTTTAAAGTGAAACGGAAGAGTTCCGATTCTCTCCCAACAATACCCACTGCCGCAGCCCCAATGGCTATTGATTGTGGTGAAATCAATTTCCCGACTACACCACCTGAAGCATTTGCTGATACCGTTAATAATGGATCAATCCCGAGGGTGTCGGCTGTAGTATATTGAAGTTTGCAAAACATTGCATTTGATGATGTATCAGAACCAGTGAGAAAAACACCCAGCCATCCAAGTATCGGTGAGAAGAACGGGAATAGTATACCTGTGCCTGCCAAAGCCAAAGCCATGGTTATCGACATTCCTGAGTTATTTGCGATATAGGCAAATCCAACAATAGAAGCAATTGTTATTATTGGGTACTTAAGCTGATTAATTGTGGAAAACAAAACTTTAACACCGCTCTTAAAACCCATGCCAATTAAAGGCATAGATATAATTGCTGCTAATACTGTCGCTGTTCCACCAGTGGAAATAAAATTAAAATCAAATGGCTTAATATTAAGAAAATTACCATTGGGGGATAATATTGCTTCCTTCAGCCCTGGGACATAAAAATTTATATTTCCAATTGAATTAAGTGCTTCTTTGACAGGTTGCATACCCCAAGCTACAATAAGTAAAGTCATAATGATAAAAGGTGACCATGCTCTTAAAATTTGCCATGTGGAATATTTGAGTTCGGTGTCAATCGTTTGCTGTGGCTCTTCTTTAAATCGCCAAATTGATTTTGGTTTCCAGTATTTTAAAAAGACTGTTAAGCATATTATTGATGCCAGGCCCGACAGAATTCCAGGAAGCATTGGATTAATAAAATTAGCTGCAAGGAATTGAACTAATGATAATACTATTCCTGAAACCAGTATTGCTGGTAACACTTCTAATGATCTTTTAAATCCCGACATCAGTACTACTAAATAGAAAGGTATTATTAATGCTAATATGGGTAGTGTTCTTCCCACCATTTGAGAAACTGCCATTTCGGGCAGACCTCCTATCTGAGCCGCGGTAATTACAGGGATTCCTACAGAACCAAATGCAACAGGAACCGTATTGGCAATCAGGCATATACCGGCAGCATATAACGGATTGAAACCAAGTCCGACAAGCATAGCTGCAGTAATGGCTACAGGAGCTCCAAAACCAGCAGCACCTTCCAGAAATGAACCAAACGCATAGGCAACTAAAAGGGCTTGTAACCGCCTGTCTGGAGTGATAGAGGCCATAAAATTTTTAATTATTTCAAACTGACCGCTCTTTACTGTTACATTATAAAGAAAAACAGCTCCAATTATGAACCAGCAAATTGGGAATAGCCCAAACAAAACACCTTGAAGTGTTGATAAAAATGCCAGTTTAAATGGCATTCCATAAAAAAACAATGCAATCAGGATCGCAGTCAACAAAGTAAGTAAACTAGCAATATAACCTTTCATTTTCTTTATTATCAAGGCCCAGAAAATGAAGAAAATTGGCACAGCAGCAACTAAAGCAGACAAACCGATGTTGTTTAGCGGATCAATAACTTGTGTCCAGTTCATAGAAATACATTTTAATATTTATTTTATTTCACTAATTTCAATAAATCACAATTTAACCTGCGGTTCGTGTTTGATTATCTGATGTAAACTAAATTTTATAAGCAATAACAGTCGCAGAAATCAGAAAGACAATTACGATTCTTATTTCTTTAATACTCCTCTATCGATAAGAAAGCGTATGCTTTTAGCGTGGTTATCAAAACATTGCTGTTTGTCAGCAACAGGTGCTAGTTCAAGTGCCACGTACAGTACATTTTGTTTCCCCATCATTTCAACAACCTTTTCAATTGCCAACGGATTGTCGGTAAGGTATGGTTGCGGTTCGCCTCCAAGAATCGGAACCGTTTTTAGGTGAGAAATTACCCAACGATTTCCTAAGGTTGAAAGGTATTCTATCACTTTTTCAGGATCTGCTATTTCTCTGGAGGATTTACGAAAAGGGTTACTGATATCAAGTTGTAGTCCTACGCCCGGCGAGCCTGAAAGTAAGTCAGCTAGACCATAATAGGATTTGCCATCACCGAAAAAAGATTCATTTAGGTTTTCAACAACAAACTGAATATTTTTGCCTCTGGCAATTAATGTGCAACTATCTGATAATTTGATCAGTTGCGTCAATTCGTCTCTATTCCATCCTTTTTTAGTTGCATCATAATCAAACTCTGATTTTGAAACCAATGTTCGCATAATACCCGGGCCAGGTAAAAGCATTGTATTTACAAGACCTCTGTTGAACACCTCAATATAGCCTGAATCGAGGAGATTTTTATGAATTTCATAAATTACTTCGATCTTATTCTTCATAGCAACATCAGCCAATATCTTGCAGTCTGCATTAGTAAGATTTGCTAGATTATCGCGAAGTTCTATAAATTGATACCCCTCATTAGAAGCATATTTTATAATTTCACTCAGACTTTCAACATTTACTGGCATTGCCTTTTGAAAGTTTTGTGTTGAGAAACCTATTTTCAGATTTGGATAATCTCTGAAAATCAACGATTTTTTATCAATTTTTGAATTGCAGGAGACAAATTCAAAAAATAAAACGAAGAGCATAAGTAAAGTAAGTGTTTGATAAATAATTACATTTTTTTTCATAATTGTATGATTTAGTATGATTAAATATTTAAAAATTAATGATCAATAAGTGCCACCATCAAATCCATCACATTTGTTTGTGTTGGTCCAGTAATAATTAGTCCTCCTTCTTGCATGAAAAAATGATATGAATCGCAGTTATTGATGTATTGATCCATGTTCAGATTTAGAGTTGATGCGTTCATTGACGTGAAAGAATCTACAACTGCTCCTGCGGCATCGGTTGGACCATCAGTTCCATCTGTGCCACCTGACAAGAAGGTTATCGCCGGAAGATCTTCTATTAATTTGGCAATAATGAGTGCCAAATGTTGATTTCTTCCCCCCAATCCCATACCCTCCACTTTTATAGTAGGCTCACCTGCAAATAGTAAGCATGTCTTTTCAATTGTTCTTTCCCGACAAACATCTTTAATTGAATTTATAATATAGTCAGCAACATCAGTAACATCCCCCTCGAGAGTGTTAGTTAATATCTTGCAAGCATATCCTAATGATTCAGCTTTCTCTTTTGCTGTTTTCAATGCTAAAAGGTTAGTTCCAATAATTAAATTGTTAGTATTGAGTAAAATACTGTCAGTTTCTTTTAGCGTTTCCTGGCGCTTTTTTTCAAAGCCTTCCTGAAGTACTTGTAAAATCTGCGATGGTATATCGTTCTCAATTTTGTAATTTTCTATAATGGATATAGCATCAGCAAAAGTAGTTGGATCCGGCGCAGTAGGCCCTGAGGCAATTACATCAATTGGATCACCGATAACATCAGAGAGTATCAAGCTTACAACTCTTGCTGGAGAAGCTGATTTGGCTAATTGTCCACCTTTTACCTTGGATAAATGTTTACGGATGCAATTCATTTCGTTTATATTTGCACCGGTTTTCAACAGGAAAGTACTCAATGTCTTCAAATCATCCAATGAACAGCTTTCAGGCACATCTGCCAAAAGAGCCGAACCTCCGCCTGAAATCAAGCAAATAACCAAATCATCTTTGCCGGCCTTGTTAACTATTGAAAGAATCTGTTCAGTTCCTCTTATTCCATTTTCATCTGGGACAGGATGTCCGGCTTCAGTAATTTCAATAAATTTCAAGCTCACAGAATGACCATATTTGGTGACAATATGACCTGCAGTAATCCTATGTCCTAAAATGTTTTCAATTGCCCGAGCCATAGCTGCACTTGCTTTCCCTGCCCCAACGACATAAATATTCTGTATAGCAGTAAGATCAATTGCGATTTCTTCAATCTGCAGTATGTTTTGATTGATTGAAACATAACGATTGATCAGGTTGTCGGGTTTTACACTTTCAACACCGGCTAAAAAAATTTGGACTGCTTTTTGCCTTTCATTCATTCTGACGGTAACTTTAAATTATTATTTAATTTTGATTTAAATTTTATTTGTATCTATATCGCTTGAATTTTAATGCAGTTTTCCGGGCATATAATAACGCAAGCACCACATCCGATGCAATTAAGATCAATAAATGCAGGTTTCATTTTAATCGAATTGTTATCAACCTCGACAATTTTAATAGCACCATAATGGCATGCATGTTTACAGACAGCACAATCTTTCTGACTCATTAATAGACAACTGTCCAAATTAGCTATGGCATAGCCTATTTTAAATGTTTTTTTTTGGTCTATACTAAAATGAGTAATAACGCCGCTTGGACACACTTCACCACATGAATTACAGTTTTCGAGACAATATCCACTGTTAAACCTTATAACAGGAGTTAAAAAACTGATACCGGGACTGGTTTCGTGTTCCAATATTTGCGTTGGACATACTTTTATGCAACTACCACATCGTATACACAACGCATTGAAATAATTTGTGCCTCTAGAACCTGGAGGACGAACAGCACGTACCATTTTGTTTTTTGCAAAATCAGGCAAAACCAGTGCTGCCAATAAACCCATCCTCCCTCCCAGGAATAATCTTCGTCCTAAATCATTTCCAGTTGTTTTGGAAGAAGATCTGTAAATCGAGTTTTTCAATTCTGAAATAGATAGTTGAAGTCCTCCTGTAGGACATAGTTTTTCGCACCATAATCCTGGTAAAACTGTTTCCGTAATCATCAATAAGGGAAAGGCAATTAATGTTAACAATACTATAGAATTAAAGGGGGGGATTAATAACACGAAGAATCCGTTGAAAATTATAATGGGATCTAAAAATAAAAATATCGAAAAACCCAATATTGCTCCACCTAGTGAGATAACTGCCAGCCATTTATTTATATTTGGAATTTTTGATATCGGGATATTGTTCTTTGTCTGAAAACATTTTCTAACAATATCAAGGGATAAACCCACTGGGCATAAATATCTGCAAAACCAGCGTGTTTTAAACCATGTAAACAATAGAACTACTAATCCAATCAGATTAAATATTACAAAAGATTTTACAACGAAAACTGAACTTAGCATCAAAAAAGGACTAAACCAATTGGATATTCCTGTCAATCTGCCAAAATTAAATGGAAGCGCGAATATTAAAGCTGCTCCAAATGAGATACATCTTATTAAAGTCCTTTTATCCAAGATATACATTTTGTTTTTTCAACTCTTTTGTTAATTTTTCAATATTAATATCGCGTACTTTTACACTTTCTTTTACTGATACCCCAGCAGCTACTCCGGCACCCTGTCCAGTTATCAAACAAGTAGCGATTATTCTGGCATCTTCGAGTAATTCACGATCGTAGCAAAAACAGCGTCCCGCAACCAATAGGGCGTTAGTTTTTTTTGGAACTAGTGAACGATAGGGTATTTGCCATAAAGGACGGACCCCTTTAGAAATTTTTTTTTCCTTATATAGGATCGTCGTCCATGACCCGCTAACACCAATTACATCTGCAAATTGTTTGAAGGTCATCGTGTCCTCTAGGGTTAACCGATATTCCGCTTCGACAATTCGTGACACTCTAACCCCAAGCTGTGAGGCAGTATCCAGAAGAAATACCTCCTCGTAGCCAGGAGTCTTTTTAATATTTTGAAAGTTGTTCCATATTTTATTACGAAATTCAACCTGTAGGTTTGAAAGATTTAATGCATCCGTCCCGTCCTGATCATCGGTGCCATACATATTATTCCAATTTACACCAGGGATGGGGGTCTCTCTACCCACTGAAAGTATTTCATCTTTTCCTATCAATTTTGCAAATTTTTGATATCCCGGCTTATTTCTATTAATCTTATTGATATTTCCTAACCTATGTACCAAACCTATATTTGCTTTAATATTTTCATAGTTTTCACCTGCTAGATGAAAAATATCGCCGTCACCAGTGCAATCAATTACTACCTTTGCCAAAATAGCTGACCTTCCGGACTTGTTCTCAATGAAAACACCATTTATCGTGTCACCGCTCATGATAACGCTTGTCGCTAAGGTGTGGTACAATATTTTCACTCCAGACTCAATGGCCATCCTTTCCAAAACATATTTTCCGGCTTCGGGGTCTATAACTGGGTCAACATCATAAATTGATCCTCCAATTTTTTTCAATCTTTGCCAAATATCATTACCAACTCCATTCATTACCTGTATCTTCTTGTTATTTTTATCTACTGCATGTGTAGAATATAAAGGTAAAACCATACCTCCTGTCCATAATCCCCCAAGTGATTGTATCGTTCAATAAGCCATGTGTCAGCACCGGTTTTACTTGCAGCTATGGCAGCAGCCGTACCGGAAGGCCCACCGCCAATAACTAAAACATCTGTTTTAGCAAAAATTTTAATTTCACGTTGAGGTTCCGTGACAAATTTAATATCTGATAATTCAGGTACTGAGATTATCTTGGCAGCTGATTGTTTCGGTTCAACTTTATTATTACATTGAATACCTAAAATCGCTGCAGTCATTCCACCTCCTGCAAGCATTGAATTCGAAATAAACGCTCTTCTTTTCATAATTCAGATATTCAAATTTTAAGGTAGATTAAGCCTTCTATAATGTGTAAGCTGCCTAACAATAAACGGTGACTGATTAGAAAAATTGAAAAGATAGTTGTACGCCCTATTTGCTACATTAATATTTTTGCTTCTCAATAGAGTGCAAAGATGAAGCTGATCCTCATAATCAGGATGATACTTTTTCGCAAACAAGGTCAATACTGTATTAACCATGTAATAATTATCACTTTTGAGAAGTTTTATCATCTCTTTAGCAGCAGAATTACTCAACTGGTTTGAAGAATTTACATAATCAATAACCATGTTTTTAAATCTAAGATCATCATTTTCAAATAATGGAATCATCTGTTTTTGCAGTACTTCTTCGCTTAAATTGCATTTTTTTAAAAATTTAAGTGCCTGTTTTGAAGCATTATAATTTTCATTGTGCAGGATGTTAAGTGCAGGTTCAATAAATTGATCCCATGATAAATGTGTTGCGCTAATCCATTCAAGTGCTTTTATTTGATTGAAGGGATCATTGTTTTGTAATGCACAGATTAATAAATCACTAAACAGTAGATTTTTTTTCGTGTAAGCAACTATACTGTCTTGTGTTGCGCCATATGTAATATGCCAAAGTGTAAAAGAGGTGAAAGCTGCTTCAGGAACGATCCAGGGTTCGAGATTCGGAATGGTAGCTCCAGAAATTCCGTCAACTTTACCGACTGCATTCTTTGCAGAAATAATTTTATCTAAAGAATAGAATTTGAGTGCAGACAATGAATCGTTCAAAATTTCGTTAAGTCTGATGTAATCACTTTGCGAAAATAAAGTGTGTTCTTTTTTTGTCAACTCATCTCCATCTCGAATTGAATACCCAATGTATTTTCCGAATACTTCCCAATATAAGGTTAAATTGACAAACCGACACAAGCTATCGAAACATACCGCAGTAGAGATATCGCGACTAAAGACTACGGGTAAATTATCACTTGAGAAATACAATTTTAGGGTATCATCTGGGATTGAGTCATTGAAGTTGAAAAATAATTTATTTACTCGATTAGCTTTGTCTGGATGAAAGGATGTTTTAAAAAACATACGTTCACCCGTCTTAATGTTCTTATTTCCTGACAATAAAAAAAGCAATGCAATCATTATTAATACATTTCTCCCCATTTTGCTAGTGACTTATGAATGAATCTATTTTAATTTGATATTACTCAGTTGGACATTTTACTGTCTTGTATCTCGCCTCCCTTTGATAAATCGACTCCGTCTTTTCTAAGTATTTCCTGAATTCGTTTAACATCTAGTTCTCTTGGTTGTATATTTGCACTTAAAGAAAGAGCTGCGGCGATACCGGCTGCATGGCCTGTAGCGATACAATTACCCATACTTTTCCCTGCTGCTGCACCCTCATGGCTGGCTGAAATACATCGGCCAGCCACAAGTAAACCATCGATTTGTAATGGGACAATAGCTCTATAAGGCACTTGGTGAATTTTCATCTGACTTAATTTAGTAAATCCTATATCTAGCCAACCGCTTCTCCAGGCAACTACATCATCAAATTTGCTCCCATTCATTGCATCTTCTTCAGTTATAATGTATGATCCTTTTATTCGTCTCGATTCACGTACTCCAATCTGGGTCGAAGCTCCGACAATTTCGCATTTTTTTAAATCCCCGCCTCCAAATTCTCTCATTGCTTCTGTTATTTGAACCGCCTGACGACGGCTCAAGCATTCAGCAGTAGAAAATTGTTCAGGATCTGTTATGTCAAAATTTCCCATCCCCTTTGTTCCTGAGTGGTTAATATAATAATGATGACAATTAGAGATCTTGGCCAGACCCCACCCATCAGGTATTAATGGATATTTGGATTTAGCCTTGTTTACAACCCCCGACATATCATTTGATGTGTAATTATCAATATTGCTTACATTTAAAAGTAATGTCTGGGGTGCGAGAATTCCTGTCTCTTTTAATGTAGGAGCTCCGGAGAAGAAAGCTATATCTGCATCTCCGGTGCAGTCCACTACAACATCGGCTTTAATTTCGACTAATCCTGATTTAGTGGAAACAATGACGCCTACTACTCTATTTCCCTCTGTTATTGTATCAACCGCTTTGACATGAACCAGATATTTACAGCCTACATCATCCAAAGCATCCAAAATTGCTACTTTCAAATATTCTACATTAACAAAAAATTGGTGAGTATTAATCCGAACAGCCTGTTCTCCCAAGTTTTGAAGTTTTTGAAGAAGTAGTTCATGAACAAAACCGCGTGGTTCATCATTCGGTCTCATCTGGTTTAAGCACATTCCTATACTCCAGGTTGCTACCCCTCCAAAAAAACCATAATTTTCAATCAGCAAAGTCTCCGCTCCTGTCTTTGAAGCCGCTATTGCTGCTCCGATACCTGCAGAACCTCCTCCAACCACCAAAACTTTCGTACTAATTATTTGAGATCTTTTTTTGCTTGTTAATACGGTTGGGACAGGGACCTGACCTAACAATTTATCTGCTCCGAGTAATGATAAACCAGCGGCTGCAAAGAATTTTCTTCGTCGCATAATTCAATTATTTTTTAAGATTAATCTATTCGGCCAAATTTTAGAAATTAAAATTTGTCAATTTATTGTCAACTTTTATTATTTTGACCTATCTCTGCACCCTGTTTTTTTAATTGACTTTGAAGCATTTCCACATCAACCTCCTTTGGTAATTTTTTTGATTTTACACAGAGCGCAGCAGCAGTGCCAGCAGCTTCCCCCAAACACATAACGGGTGCCATAGCTCTCCAGGATTCATAAGCCTGTTGGTCAGTAGACATGCATCTACCCGTAACCAATAATCCTTCAACTTTCTGTGGCAACATACATCTATAAGGGATTTCATAACCAGTATGCTCAAGGAAACGCCTATATCCATAATAATTTATTATTGGCTGTGCGGACATTGCTATTGAATCATCAAATTTTTTACCTTCAAGGACATCCTCATTACTTATTTGATATAGTCCTTTAATAAAACGTGTTTGCCTTATTCCCAACATGGGAGCTGTTTCACTTATGTATGCCCCATCCAAAAGAGGAGATTCTTTTTCTTGATTTTTTTTGAAATGGTCAAACACTGCTAATCTGGTCTCAATTTCACCTTTAGTTAAGTCATCAGCATTTACGCAATTCGTATTTGAATTCGGTCCCCAGTAAAGTTTATCGCTATTAATAATAATTCCTTTAAGTTTGTCAGAATTCTTTGGATCTATCCTGACTTTATACATCAGACAATTTTTTAAGTAATTGCCATTACCTACTTCTGCCTGCCAGTAAGGTACACCTGCTCTATGTGCCACGTCTGCATCTCCACTGGCATCTATAATTACTTTTCCAAATATAGCTTGTCTACCCGATTTGTTCTCAACTACAATACCAATAATGTTATTCCCTTCCATAATGGAATCAACAAATATTGTATGAAAGAGGATATTCACACCTTCATCATGAAGCATTTTTGTAAGCATATATTTTGTCTTTTCACCATCAATTGAATAGCTGTAAGTCATATTGCCTTTCGTTGTTGAATATGTTTCTGCTGGATCATAACTTGATGACTGTCCAAGACCTTTGATTTCCTTCAGCCGAAGGATCAACTCTTCAGAAATACCCTTACTGGTTTGAAGATGATCCGGTTTCACCTGATTACGGTAACCAACTATACATAACATAAGTGAGGCTGTTGCAGTTCCACCAAAAAATGGAAATTTCTCAATAATAAGTGTTTTTGCTCCATTTCTTGCACTGGCAAGAGCAGAAGCCCATCCAGCAGGTCCTCCGCCCACAACAATTACATCAAATCTGCCATAAATTGGTAATGACTTTTTAGGTTCCTGATACGTATCCTTAGATTCAGAGGAAACTGGGACAATAGAGCCTAGTCCAAAAGTATTTCCTGCTACCAACGAGAATGCTCCAAGTGTAACTGAATTATTAAAAAATTTTCTACGGTTGATTTTTGATTGTGTCATGATTAAATTTTTTTAAATTATTATTTTGCTTAGACCTATATTATAATTTGAAATTGCAATAAATTATGCATCACATGAAAAATTGCCCAGGCAGTTTGCCTTGAACGGATATTCACATACCTTTATTTTGTATTTGATTTTGGATTCAATTTTTTTATTGTTATCATTCGTTTTAAATGTCCCTTAATCTTTTTCCGTATCCCTCACGGCCCGTCCTGCTGCAGAAAGGTTCGCGAGTTGCATTTCAGAGTACTTACGCGATAGAATGATCCCATCTGCACCAGCTTTTAATGCAGAAAGTGTTGCGGCGTATGTGTCTTCTGGTGATGCTTTGCGGCTGTTCATGCCGGTGGGAATGTTGACGTCAATACCTGGAAGGATTTTGCACTTACCCTTTACTCCTGCAATTGCGCGTTGAGTTTCGCGAAATACATAGTCTGGAGAAAGACCAGCTTCGGAGATTTTGTCGAATGAGGCCTCATCTTTGCTATAGTTCAGGAGATGGTTATTGAACCGCATTAATTCTTCTGGAGGAACATCTCGAAACACTATTGAACCAGCATTTTGAATGAAATTGGCATAACGTTCTCCACCTGCATTGTTATATACTACAACCTTCAGAAAATCGGCCTTAGTTGCAAGGTCAGCATAGCTACGGGCAGCGCGGTAAATAGGATTGAATGAATTAACATGCTCGATATGAAACCCAACCTGCAAATTTTTACTGACATTTTTGACAGCTTTGCTAACATCGGATAACACCTGACTCTTGCCAAGATCAAACAATTTGTTCCAAGCAACTATTTCCGGATATTCCAATAGTATACGAGCGAATTCAACGTAGTAACCGTCGCTCGGACGCTGTCCTTTAAGAGATGCTTGTACAAAATTGTCAAGTTTTAAGTAACCTTGTCGGGCGCGTTGGAAGTCTATTCCTAATTCTCTTGCAGCTTTCTGGTGGTATTCGCAAAAGCATGTAACCCTAGATGATGCGATATTCTGATTATGACTAGCGCCAAGCGAATTCAACAATGGGCCACCTCGCTCATTAAATAATAGAATACCGTCAATGTCATAGGACATGCATAGGTCCGTAACTAATCCTGTCCAGAATGCACGTACGTCAGGTCTATAAAAACACAATGCTTCACCCTTCTGTCCATGAAGATTTATTTCAGCAAATTTTTTAAAATCAGGTACGTCGTCAGGATAGTTAAAGCCATCTAACACTGAGCAGAATACTTTCATGCCTCGCTTTTTTGCGGCAGGCAGAACTTCGGCAACGATGTCCAAATCGCCAAAGTCAGGTGCCCTCATGTTTTCACCTTTAAGTTCAGTGTTTTGATAGAACTTAGGGTGCGGTTTGGCATAGTTACCACCATGGAAGTATTTTTCATCCGATTTCTGGACGCCATGGTCAGGGAATGGTCTACCTGGAATCTGTCGTCCGGAAATGCCTCGATCATAGGAAAACGTACTGAGAAAAATGGTATTCACAGCCCCGCGGTCTTGTAGTATATCTAGTACATTCTCAATACCTTCATCCACGAACGAAACTGGACCAATCTGAATACCGATCATCTTGGCACCACTTTTATTTTGACAACCCAAAAGACCAGGAAGGGTTCCTGCAGCGACACTACTCTTAAGTAAAACCGTTTGAGAATTTAAAGTGGCAGTCGAGACTTTTTTTATAGATTTCTGATCTTGATTCATTTTAGTTGCTTTTTGACAATTTCGGTTTGAGATAGAATTTCAGTCTTGAAAACAAATATCCTAAAATTGACTATCCTTGATTCAAGAGTATAGCTTTCCGCCAATTTAATTTTGTACAGAAGGTCAAATCCAAATTTTCTGATTTCTGATTTACTGATTACACCGATGGCTAAATAGCAGGAAATCTCAATAATATTCAAATATTAGATTATTATAATATATAACTCATGTCATTTATCACTATCCCTAACTGCGCGTCCTGCTGCATCCAAATTCGCTAAAAACATTTCAGAGTATTTGCGTGACAATATAACTCCATCCGAGCCAGCTTTGTAGGCGGCAAGAGTGGCGGCATAGGTGTCATCTGGCGATGCTTTTCGGCTGTCCTTATCAGTTGGAAGGTTTACATCAATACCGGGAAGGATTAGACACTTGCCTTTTACACCTGCTAGCGCACGCTGGGTTTCGCGAAAGACGTAATCCGGAGATAATCCGGCCTGGGGTAGTTTGTCGAATGAGGCCTCATCCTTGCTGTAGTTGAGGAGATGGTTGTTGAACCGCATTAATTCTTCTGGCGGAACATCTCGGAACAATGTTGAGTCGATATTCTGGATAAATCTGGCGTAACGCTCACCTCCACAATTATTGTATACAACTACTTTCAAGAAATCAGCAATGTTTGCAAGTTCTTCATAGCTGCGTGAGGCACGGTAAAAAGGATTGAAAGAATTTACATGCTCGATGTGAAATCCAAATTGTAAATTTTTATTCACTGCTTTTACGGCTGCATTTACTTCTTTAACCACTTGATGTTTAGCAAAATCGAATAGCTGATCGTATGCAACGATTTCAGGATATTCTAAGAGTAAACGTTGGAATTCAACATAGTAACCATCGCTTGGGCGCTGATCTTTGAGGGAGTTCTGCACAAACTGGTCAAGTTTTTTATATCCCTCTTTGGCCCTTTCAAAGTTAATGCCATGCTCTTTGGCGGCCCTTTGGTGGTCTTCACAAAAGCATGTTACTCTGGATGCATCGATACTTTGGAAATGACTAGCTCCAAGTGCTGTAAGCAACGGACCATTGCGTTCATTAAAGAACAGAATACCATCAATATCGTATGATGTACAGAGATCTGTAACTAATCCAGTCCAGAATGCCCGAACATCTGGTTTAAAAAGACAAAGTGTTCGCGCCTTACGACCCTGAATATCAACTTCCGCAAGTTCACTTACGCCTGGAACATCAGTCCGCCATTGATCTTCAACAGAAGCAAATACCTTCATACCTCGTTTTTTTGCTTCGGGAATTACTGAAGCAAGAATATCGAAGTCTCCAAATTCAGGAGCTCGGGTTTCCTTTAGTATCGTATTTTTATAAAATTCAGGGTGTGGAATTGCATAGTTACCTCCGTGGAAAGTCTTTTCATCTGACTCTTGAGATCCATGATCAGGGAATATTTCTCCTGGCATTTGACGACCAGAGAGACCGCGTCCATAGGTAAATGTCGTTAGAAAAAGCGTGTTCATGGCTCCACGATTTTGCACAATATCAAGTAATTCTTTGACACCTTCGTCTACAAAGGAAACGGCACCTATTTGAATACCATTCATCTTACTTGGTCCCATCTTCTCTACAGCACCGAATGAAGAAAAACTGGTCAATGGCCCAGCAGAGACGATAGCAGTCAATGCCGCACTGTTCTTCAAAAAATCCCTTCTTGAATTTCTTTTTTTACTTAATTGCGTATTCATTATTTGTACGTTTTAGGTATTCTTAAACAAATTATTGATGGTTCATAAGGGAAGAAAATTCCACTTTATGTTAATGAATAGTTTTTGATGTTTTAACAATGAATGCATAAGCTTTTATCTAAGCTTATGCACACATTTTTATTACCATCCCGGATTTTGAGGAAAAATTGTCGGGTTGTTCATTATTTTTATTTGATCAAGAGGAATTGGGAAAAGTGTCATATAAGGTTTCATTCCAATTGGTTCCAAAACTTCAATACTACGGCCCGTTCTTACCAAATCAAACCATCTGTGTCCTTCGAATGACAATTCTAATCTTCGTTCGAGATAAATATATTCGCGCGCAACTGCCTGTGTCAGATTTGAATAACCCTGCAACCCAGCTCTGATTCGAACTTGATTTAGAGCTATTAAGGCTTCGTTAGTTTTTCCATTCTCATTTAAGGCTTCAGCATACATCAAAAGAACATCAGCATAACGAATTACTTTCCAATTAGCTTTACCGTCTCCACCGATTGTTACAGTCGTCATGTATTTCACAGTGAATGACTTTGCTCCTACGGCTCCTGTAAGAGGTACATATGTTCCATTAACGTCAGTAAAACCCCTGGCTACCGAAATTTGTTTTCGCAAGTCACCATTCTCCCATATTAAGAACATACCATCAGAAGGAGTATTACTATTACCGGTACCTCCATTGACTTTATAAAACGATTGTACGGCTGCATCTGAAGGACAAAAACTGTTAGTAAAATCATTACCCTCTTGAAGATTCGATTCATATTCAATATCAAAAATATACTCACTGTGGTGCTCATTTTTTGAATAGTCAAACAAATCATTATAGTTTGGCAAAAGAGCATATCCCATGGTGGTAACCTCCTTTAATTTAGTCTCCGCATTTGCAAAATCCTTGTTGGTTAAATATACTCTTCCAAGTAAAGCCTTAGCTGCACCTTTAGTAACCCTACCAACATCTACACCTGAATATTTTTCAGGTAAATTATTTTCTGCTGCCAATAAATCACTGATTATTGCTTCATAAATAGTTGCAACTTTTTCCCTACCCAACTGATGCGCTTCATCATCACTTATAACCTTAGTAACCAAAGGAATATCTCCAAATATTCTAACCAAATCAAAATATGCAAAAGCCCGAAGAAATTTTGCTTCTGCAATATGGCGTTCTTTGTTTTTAATAATAGACACATCTTTCCCTTCAATATTGGATAAGATGGTGTTGGCGCGGAAAATTATTCCATAATAATTTGACCAAGATGATAGAAATAAACCCTCATTATTCTGGTAAGTAAAATTATCCAAACGAAGTCTAATATCTTCGCTAGGCCATTGGTGTCTTACATCATCGCTAGGTAAATCATATTGCCAAAAAGTTCGATATTGGTTTTGCAATATATCGTAACAGCCAATTACAGCATCCTGGAAATCTTTATCTGTTTTATACAAAGCGTCAACACTTGCTGTGGAAATAGGTAATAAATTAATAAAATCCTTTTTGCACCCTACAAGTAGCATTGCTGTTAATATTATTATATGTATTATATTTTTCATATCTGTATTTTTATGATGTGTCTACTCTTAAAAACCTACATTTATACCTATTGTAATAACTTTTGGTAGAGGATAGTCACTGAAGCTAACTCCAGGGGTTAATGGATTACCGCTATTACTTACATCCGGATTAAAAGAAGTTTTATTTTTTGTGAAAGTAAATGGGTTGTTAGAATTTATATAAATTCTGAGTGAACTGAGCATCAGATTTTGGGCAATTCGTTCGGGCAATAAATAACTAAGAGCCATATTATTTACTCGAAGAAATGACCCGGTGTCAACATATCGCTGGCTAGTTGCACGGTTGTTACCTTTAGGAGAATCATTTGGCCTCGGAGTATTACCATCACCCGGATCTTGTTCCGATTTCCAGTAATTATTCTGGGTAGCGGATTGTAGTACTCGAGCGCCTCGCTGATTCAAAAATCCAACACCTGCCAGGTTAAGAATATCATTTCCTTGTGAACCTTGAATAGTAATAATTAAACTTAAGTTCTTGTAGGAAAAACGATTGGTCATACCATAATAAAAATCAGGATATGGTGAACCCATAATCGTTTGGTCATCATTATTAATTTTTCCATCACCATTTACATCCACGAATCTATAATCCCCAGGACGTGATGCGGCAGATGTCCCTGCACCGAAAATTGGGCCCTTATCTACCTCTGCCTGATTCTTAAAAATGCCATCAGTTTTAAAACCATAAAACATTCCAATAGGTTGGCCTACCATTGTTATACTTGCTCCTGAAACCATACCAGCAGCAGAGTAAATTGGATCGCCGGTTGGGCCCAATTTTACAACTTCATTCTTATAAGCAGAAATATTAAAGTCTGTTGACCAGTTAAAAACACCTTCCAAATTTACAGTATTTACCATAAATTCCCATCCTTTATTCTTTACTTCACCAATATTCTTTAAGGTGTTATTAAATCCAGTAGTCGCAGGAATGTTTACATTTAATAATAAATTGCTATTTTTGGATTGAAAGTAATCAACTTTAAAAGACATTCTATTCTTAAAAAGACTTAAGTCAAAACCTGAATTAATTTGATCTTGAGTTTCCCAAGTCAAAAAAGGGTTTGAAAGTCTTCCAGGAGAATAGCCAGCAACTGTTCCTCCACCCAATGTGTATCTATCATAATTTATAGTTGCTAAGTGTTCATAACGACCTATATCATTATTCCCAGTTCTACCATAGCTAACTCTAAGTTTCATATCACTAATTAAGGATATATCTTTCAAAAAATCTTCATCAGAAATACGCCATGCCAAAGCTGCAGAAGGAAAGAATCCATATTTTCTTTCAGAACCAAAACGAGATGACCCATCGGTCCGTATAGAAGCAGTTAAATAATATCTACTATTATAATTGTAAGTAAACCTTGACAAATACGATACGAGCGACCATTCGCTTATATCTGCAGACCCATTGGTTATTATGCCACTAACAGCACTTAATGTGGGTATCAAGTTATTAGGATATCTATTACTTGATGAAAAATTTGATTCAAATCGATCTTTCTGTGCAGTAAATCCGGCCAATCCACTTAGGTTGTGTTTACCAAAAGATTGGTTATAGTGCAATGTATATTCTGTGATCCAGTTCAGATCCATTGATGTATCATCTCTTCCGTAAGCTACATTATGCGACCCTCCACCTGCGAAAGCTAAAAGCTCAGGTTCAAATCTCATACTATGGGTATTCACAAAGCTTCCTCCCAGCATAACATTCAGCTTTAATTCATTAAAAATTTTATATTCACCAATAACATTTCCGAGAAATCTAGCCCTTTTTCGTGTATTAACGACTTCATTTACTTGTGCCAATGGATTCCATTCTTGTGATCCTTCCGATTGTGAAAACACAAAATAATCCCCATTCTTATCCAACGCGGGAAAATAAGAAGGCCATAGTTGTGCCCTATTTACCGGACTTGCAGACATATAACCACCGTAACTGTCTGAACTACTTTCATCAGAGATATTTTCATCTGTAAATGATGGATTTAAATTCATTTTTAATGTAATCCTGTTTGACAATTTGGCATCTAGGTTTGCTCTTAATGAATATCTCTTAAAATCACTATTTTTTACAATCCCTTCCTGGCTTAAATATTCTCCGCTCACTGAATATTTTACGTTTTCATTGCCTCCAGAAGCGTTTAATTGGTATTGACTTTGAGGTGCCACGCGTAATATCTCATCAATCATCTGAACATCAGTGGTATTAATTCCGTCAATTACATCCATTTGTGGTTGAGGTAATGGATAAAACCATGTAGTCGGTCTTCCTGAGACGTTCCTTCCTTCATCAATATTCTTGTTGCGCATCCCATCCAATGCATATTGAGCCAATTCTGGGCCACTCATCATTGCAGGTAGATCGTATGCCTTTTGCAAGCCATAAGACATATCAAAAGAAATGGAAGTTTTGCCTGTCTTACCTCTTTTGGTATTAATAATAATTACCCCATTTGATCCACGCGAACCGTAAATTGCAGTAGCAGAAGCATCCTTTAAAATATCTAAACTTTCAATGTCATTTGGATTTAAGGTTTGAATATTATCTGTAGGAAATCCATCTACTACATACAAAGGGTCTGCTCCAGCTGAAATGCTACTTATCCCTCTTATCCTAATTTGCAAAGCAGTACCTGGTGCACCGGATACAGCCTTTACCTGAACACCTGATTCTTTACCCAAAAGGGCCTGCTCTATTCGGCTTACTCCTAAATCTTTAATTTCTTTACTGTCAATTGATCCTACAGAACCAGTCAAATCCTTTTTCTTTTGGGTTCCATACCCAATTGCAATAACTTCTTCAATCCCAATGGTTTCTTCAGCTAACTTAATATTAATTGTTGTATTATTCCCTACGACGACTTCCTGCGATTTCATTCCTACAAACGAAAACTGTATAGTCGCATTTTCAGGAATATTGGAGAGAGAGTAATTACCATTATTATCGGTGATAACCCCAGTAGTCGTACCTTTTACAACTACAGAAACACCTGGGAGAGAACCGCCGGATGAGTCGGTTACCTTACCATTTATTTTTTTGTTTAACTGCTGTGATTCTGACAAATAGGCGGGAGCCAAAATGATCTTCCGATCGATAATAGAATACTCCACATCAGTCCCAGAAAAAAGATTTTTTAGCACATCTTCAATTCCTTCTTCTTTTGCCACAATTGAGACTTTGCGAGTAGCATCAATCAATTTTTCGTTGTAGAGAAAATAAAATTCGCTTTGATTCTCAATTTTATCGAGAACTTTAACCAACTCCGTATTTGAGAAGCTTATCGAAAGCTTGGTATTCTGCGAATAGATATCAGTTGCTTGGGTTTGCAGAAACCCAACAAGCAAAAGAAAAATAGCAATGCGCATAATAAGTAGTAGTTTTTTTAGGGAATGATACAGCAATCCCCCAACTGAATTATTTTTTTTCATATCTTTGTAAAGTTTGTTATTAAAAAATTCCTATTGGATGAATTTAGAGGAAATTGTTAGCGCAATTTCCTTTTTTCATTTAAGTTTGTGGCTCTTAGTTTTTTCCCATATTTAATATAGTATTTTAGTTATTACTCTTTCTATTAGCTGTCTTATATAGTGTAACGATTACTTTTTCAAATGTTCCATCAGGTTTCATTACCCTTGGGGAAATTTTGTATTTAATTGGGGATGTCATTGCAAGAAAATGAAGAACCTCCTCTAACGAATCGTCTTCAAATGTTGCCCGGAATGAAAATTTTTCAAGATCCCGGTCAGCTAATATTACTTTAACATTGTACCATCGCCCAATCCTTCCTGCCACTTCCACCATATTATCTCCCTTGAAAATCAGGTTACCCTCTGTCCATGCTTTGTATTTTAACGGGTCAGCAGTAGTAAGATCAATTTTATCATTATTGTATACCAGTTTTTGTGATGGTGTCATCGTTACCTTTCGCGAAAGATTGCCGGGATAAAACTCTACTTTTCCATTTTGAAGTACAACCTCAATATAATCACCTCTATAAGCACTTACATTAAAACTCGTGCCAAGAACTTTAACTTTTGAATTGCCGGCGATGATTTCGAAGGGACTTTTTTCATTATGAGTGACATCAAACCAGGCTTCACCATCCAACGCAATTTTCCGATTGCTATTAAAAGGTAGACTATAGGTTAAACTCGATCCGCTGTTTAACCAGCCAACTGTTCCGTCGGGCAGATTAAATGAAACCCTTGCGCCCATTGGTGCATGTATGACTGATCTGACCGATTGTTCAACAGCAGTATTTGATAATTTTCCCATATAACCAAATGTCACACCTCCTGCAATAATTAACGGCAGCAACAAAATAGCTGCCACCTTACTGTAGATATGTGTAAGCCGATGAATCAGTAATTTCCGTTTTTGATTTTCTTTATTCCTGATCATATGGTAGACATGATCTAACATACGGTTCAGATCTTGTTCGGAGGGTGTCATATATTGATGATCACTTTCCCACTCTTTTTCAATGTGATTTCGCAAACAGAAATCCTCCTGACCATGAGCAAAGAGACTTTCCACAATAACAACATCATTTTTATCAGCTATTCCGCTGATATATCTCTCAATTCGTTCGACTTCGTTATGATTTAACATTCTTTGTTATAAGTTGGGAAGCGTGAAAATGAATTTTTCTTCCCCTTCTGAAATGTAATACACCTTGGATCGTATAATCTCATACTAAAAACCCTGTTTTTTTTCGTTTTCAGCAATATATTTTTTGAATGCCAATTTTGTTAACCGATTTTTTAACAAAAGATAGTGTGGATACAGTTATTAATTCAAAAATAACGAAAAAAGGAGAAGTGCCGATAAATTATTATCATATAAATTACTACGGATGAATTTCAATGATTCAGAAATGTAGTTGTCTACCGTTCCGGATGAAAGTTCCAATTCAATCGCAATTTCCTTGTTCGATTTGCCCTCCTCTCGGCTTTTAAGAAAAATCGTTCTTTGCCGCTCGGGAAGTTTCGAAACAATCTGCCCAACCCGCTCCTGGATCGAATTGTAATCAATCAATTCTTCAGTCTCATTCGAAGTTAGTGAACTGTCATTTAATTGCTCACCAATAAATTTCTGAAGGTGACTTCTTCTTCTGAAGGTATTACAAATTTCATTGTATGTGATTGTGAACAAATAGGATTTGAAGGAGGATTCTTTTTTGAGAGTTTTATAATTTTCCCAAACCTTAAGAAAAACCGATTGAACCAACTCCTCAGTTTCATCAGTTGATTTTAGATATTTTAAAGTGAAGCCATAGAGTCTCCCGGCATACTTTTCATAAACCAGATCAAAAGCTTCAACATCACCTTTTTGAAGCTTTAGTACCAATTCAATATCCGTTGGAAATACCTTCAAAGTCGAATTATTTAATTTTTTTTCGCACAAATATAGTTTTTTAAACCATTGCTACTCGCAATATGGTTTTTTATCTGTACTTATTAAGCAATCAATGCAACCAACTGCTTACATTTTCATTTTTTGAATTATTGCATATTACAGAAACTATCGCCCTCTATATTTTAAAGGGCTGATCTATAAAATAATATAATTGATCTTATTGTGAGAAAAATGGGATCATATATCTTTTCTCAATGGACTTTCTGGCCGAAGCGCCAAAGGAAAAACGAATCACCAAACAAGAATGCGACGATTATATTCGGAATGTTAGAAAGGCTGGAAGTAAACCGACAATCAATACAATAGCTTAATATTTGAATTTTTTTAAGGTGCGAAGTGTATAATTATCCGACATTCAATCACTCTTTCACCCTTCATCAATTCTGTAGGTGTCAATTCATCAGAATGTAAACCTACCCACCAAACCATACTGATCTATGCATAAGTCTTTTAAATAAAAAAGCATCATATTCATCGTATTCCCATAAATTGGGTCCATCCCAGGTTGCGTTTATTATGTGATTATCGACCCGTATTCCACACTTAATCATACTTAAACTCACTTCATACCTTTGAAAACGTGAAGGGATACTTGTTAAAAAATCATTTAATGGAACACTAACAATTTCGTTTTTAAAATTCTCATGATACATAACCGGAATCGGGTATTTCTTTGAACCAATGCATAATGTTAGTTGATCACCAGTTAATGAGATTTTCAAGTTTTCATTCTGATCAGGATTGAATTGCTTTTTAATTTTGCTAATAGTAAATCTTAAATAGTCGCGTTCAACAACTATTAAAGGTTTTGGCGGACGTGTTAATTTGAGATTCTTTATATGTTCGAAGTATAAATAACCAAAATAAAGATCCTTTGGTATCACGGCTTGTTTAAATATATTCTTCCATTCGCGCGATAAAATTGCAACAATCTCAATCGGTGCCAATTCTTCCTGAATTGAAAATTCGGTAGTTTCAGCAATACTTCTGCTATCGATAATATCGTATGGAATCATAAATACCCATTGAAACATACCCCGCATTATAATGACATGCATTGATTCTTTTCCATTGGTATAAATCCTCGTATACTTATTGTCAAAATATTTAAATCCCAGTAATTTTAAAGCTTCCTCATAATCAGGATTTAAGAAGAATTCATCTGGTATTGAATCGACCTTTGGAACACTAAGCTTTATTTCAGATGCCATAATACTTTAAATTTCAACTAAATGAGTATTCGTGTCTTTAAGCACAATCAACATCCAATCCTGCTCAAAAGCTCACCACAAATTTGTTTTTGCCAACTTATCATGTCGGAGGGGTTGAGAGGAAGTTTTAATTTGATGAGTGAACACGGATACCTGTTGTCCTCACCTTTTTCATGCAGGAATGATCCATGACTGGAAGCATAGGAATCATCCGGATATACTAACGCTGTATAACTCGATTCAAAGTATTTGGTGTACACATACATTTGTTTTAAATCATCGTCTGATGGCCGGTTACCATTGATCATTTTCCATTTTGTATCAAGAATATACGTTTTTTCACCCTGAAGAATCACAATGTCAGGTTCCATTCCTACCTTAGTCTTTAGCTCAGACTAGATAAAGCGGTCGAAGTTGTGCCACCCATTTCGGTTCATGTTGTGCCAGGCGTTTCGGTCGAAGTTGTGCCACTTTATTCTGACCAATAAGATTTTGTTTCGGTCGAAGATGTGCCACGTGTTTCGGTCGAAGTTGTGCCAGAGACATAATTAAAGGAATGATTTCTATCTTATCGCTGAAACTTAAATC
>Ga0209386_1000189_pt1 | contig 31828 bp, 36 predicted proteins | sample NGEPertwo_FD_184510 | JGI IMG/M metagenome (GOLD analysis project Ga0209386, IMG submission 184510) | Arctic peat soil microbial communities from the Barrow Environmental Observatory site, Barrow, Alaska, USA - NGEE Permafrost154B-two... | ecosystem: Environmental > Terrestrial > Soil > Wetlands...
CCGGAGGGTACGATGACCGGGCGAAGAAATCTAGAACTTATGTGATCTACCCCAATGGCACAACAGCTTCAACACGTGGTTTTATTTTCAGAAGGAGTCCGCGCATCACCCCCGGGGCTGAAATTATTGTTCCTAAAAAAGCGGTAAAAACCGATAATACCATGAAGTGGATAGCCATCGCATCGGCTTTGGCGTCAGTGGCGACAGCCGTCGCAACACTTGTGATTGTAACACGATAAAAGCATCTAGCGGACGATGGAACGCTGATGACGCGGATGTCCCATCGCAGATTTAAACGGATATAAAAATCAGCAATAATCAGCTTTCCGTTATCTGACGGATCTGCGTCATCAGCGTTCTGATTACATTATTTGCCGTATTAATAACCATTGATTAGTAATTCATAATTCGTAATTATTTACCATGTCACCTGAAAATACAAAACCTGTTACCACTATTGCCGACGACGAAATAGACCTGATCACTCTTGCCAAAACCTTTTGGTCTGGCAGGCGAACAGTATTGATATCGATCCTGATTTGCGGAGTACTCGGTTTCTTTATTGCGATCTTTTCATCCAAAGAATTTGATGCCACCACGATCATGGTTCCTTCAGGCAGCGATGCAGGCTCCAAATTGGGAGGATTGGGGGGATTGGCCGCAATGGCTGGGATCAATTTAAGTTCAGCGACAAGTAGCGAGCTCTCTCCGACAGTATATCCGCAGATTGTATCAAGTCTTCCCTATCAACTCGAACTGATGAAAACGCCACTTAACTTTAAGGAATTCAGTCAACCGGTCACATTCTTCGAATATTATTCTGAGAAACAAAAACCAAATTTTTTCCTTAAATATACACTTGGTCTACCCAGGGTAATCATCAAGGCCATAAAAAGCGAAGAGCCTGAGAAAGAAATCATTGGCGATAAAAAGAGTCCTTATGAATTGACAAGTAAGCAACGCGAAGTCCGGTTGATCCTCTCTGAGCTTGTTTCACTAGATGTAAATCCCAAAGAGGGAATTTTAAAACTAACGGCGAAAATGCCCGAAGCACGTGCAGCAGCAGAATTAGGACAGCGAGCACAGGAGTTATTGCAACAATATATTATTGAATTTAAAATCAAAAAAGCGAACGCCAACCTCGATTTTGTCCAGCAACGTTATGATGAGACAGCCCGAAAATATGAGGCAGCACAACAAAGATTGGCTTCTTTTAGCGACCGTAATAAGAATGTCTCATTAGCCACGGCAAAAACGGAAGAAACACGCCTAAATAGTCAGTACAACCTGATTTACAGCATCTACTCTGAATTGGCCAAGCAACTTGAACAGGCAAAGATACAGGTAAAACAGGATACGCCGGTTTTTACAATTATTGAACCCATATCCGTCCCAACAAAAAAATCAAAACCCAACCTACCGATGATACTTTTTATCTGGCTCTTCCTCGGGGGCATAATCGGAACCGGGATTGTGTTTGGGAAGGGACATTACAGTTCGATCAAAAAACAGTGGAACGAGAAGTAGACGGAACTGCGACAGGGAGAATAGGCGAGAGGGAGACGGGGAGAATGAGCGACAAGGAGAAGGGGAGAATGAGAGAGAGGGAGACAACGAGTAACTGCGACTGGGAGAAGGGGCGAGTCAGACCATTGGAGCGTAACCCAGGGAGGAAATAAGCGACTAAAATTAGGTGCAACTACAACGGTAAATCGAAAAGAATTTGCTCCACGCACCGCAAATCATAACAAGTAGAAAACAGGTATTCCGTTTAGATTTGGTTTTGCATAATTTACAAATTTTCGTTCAAAATGCGTTTAAATCCCGAAATTGCTTCTTATTTAAAAAAGTTAATTCAGAAAATTATACCTGGATCGACCGTTTATTTATTCGGATCCCGGGCAGATGATTCGGCCAATTGTGGAGATATTGACCTGATGATCCTTACAGAAGAAGTTACCAATACGCGCATCTTGCGAAAAGTCAGACTTGAGTTTATTAAAAAATACGGCTGGAGAAAAATCGATTTGGTAAACTTCACCTATTCTAACGAGTCTCCATTCCGAAAATTAATTAGCATCAATGCAATTCACTTATAAATATAAAACAATAGGAATAAAAGAGAATTGTACCTTTGAGGAATTGGAATCCTTCGATTCACTGACTTCAATATTCAACCACACATCGGATATTTTCACTCAAAAAGTACTTCGATCAGTTTGGATGTTGCGCCACGAACCTTTTGTCCAATTCATCGACATGATGAACAAAGGCGAGAAAATGTTGATGCTACAATCTGCTGATCAGATGATCGAAATTAGGGATTTAAGAAATCGGATATCACATGAGTATATTCCTGAAGCAATTCGTGACCTCACAACTTATCGAAAACATCAATAAATGCCGACTTTTCACACGTTTAAATTTTTGTAAGACATTAATATTTAATTCGTATTGGCAGCATCCTTATTTTGAATATACCACCGGTGTGGAACTCGCATGAAAAATTTAAACATCCTATTTTGTGTTTGATAGACCATGCTCGTTTCATTGATAAAAGAGCCTGGATCACTAAGTAAGATAAACACCTATCTAACACCAAAAAAAGTTTTTAATCAATTTTTGCTTAGCTGAACTTTGTTTCATTTATTATTCAGTCTCTCAATATGGATCTTCTGCTTATCCAAAATAAGATTTATGAGATTCAAGGTCATAAAGTGATGCTTGATTTTGATCTGGCTGAATTGTATGAAGTCCAGACGAAGGCGTTAAACCAGGCGTAAAATGAAATGAGCATGATGGTAAAACACAAAAGGAAATGATAATAAACTTCATGCGAATTCCATCTGACAATTAAAAAACAATTATTAACAGATGAAATTTTCAAAGGTTTCCAATAGATTTTATGTTTCGTCTTACTCCCGAAGAGTGGGAGACTATGCGGTCACATTTTGTGACCGCATTACCAAATAAACGTAATATTTCAGCTACACCTTATGCTTTTACGGAGCAAGGACTTGCAATGTTAAGCGGAATATTAAACTCAGAAAAAGCAATAAGTGTAAATATAGCAATAATGAGAGCCTTTGTGATGATAAGACAATATGCGCTAACATACAAAGAATTAACGGAGAAGCTAAAAGACATTGAAGGCAAATTTACAGATGTTTACGATGCCATAAACTACCTTTTAAATAAGGATAAATTGCAAATTGATCAAGGCCAAAGAAAACGGATTGGTTATGATCTTGATAGCAGAAAAATCCCGAAAAAAGAAGAATAATACAAGAATCAGCTTATCAGAACTTCGTTTAAATTCGTTTCTTATTCGTGTTATTTCGTTTCCACCTAATCCGTGTAATCCCTCTTGTAATCCGTGAAATCCATTCTTTAATCCGTGTAATCTTTCCACCATGAAAATATTAGTAACCGGCACTGCCGGCTTTATCGGTTTTCACCTTGCCAAAACGCTGCTCGAAAGAGGGGATGAAGTCGTTGGGATAGACAATATCAATGACTACTACGAAGTAGAACTTAAATATTCAAGGTTAGCTGAAACCGGAATCAATCGGGATACAATTACATACAACCATTCTGTTCAAAGTTCAATATATCCAAGCTATCAGTTTGTAAAGCTCGATCTTGCCGACCATAATAACCTTAAACAACTCTTTACTGAACAGAAATTTTATAAAGTGATCAATTTGGCGGCACAGGCAGGCGTCCGCTACTCACTCGAAAATCCGCAGGCGTATATCGATGCCAATATCACGGGATTTCTAAATATACTGGAGTGTTGCAGGTACAACCAGATCAAACACCTCGTTTATGCAAGTTCTTCGAGTGTTTACGGGAACAACAGCAAAATGCCGTTAAGTACTGCTGACAGCGTCGATCATCCGATAAGTCTCTATGCAGCAACCAAAAAAAGTAACGAGCTGATAGCACACACCTACAGCCACCTGTTCGGAATACCGACCACAGGCCTCCGGTTTTTCACCGTATATGGTCCATACGGACGTCCCGATATGGCCTTGTTCCTTTTTACAAAAGCTATTATTGAAGGAAAACCAATCCAGGTTTTTAACAATGGGGAGATGAAAAGGGACTTTACCTATGTGGACGATATTGTTGGTGGCGTAACAAGGGTACTGGATCATGTACCACAACCTGATTCAAAAAATCTTTCAGATCCATCGGTCAGCAAAACTGCACCTTATAAGATTTACAATATCGGAAACTCCTCCCCTGTCAGGTTAATGGATTTCATAGAAGCAATTGAAACTAAACTGGGTATTCATGCAATAAAGGAAATGCTTCCGATGCAACCCGGTGATGTTCCGATGACCTGGGCAGATACTTCCGATCTTGAGGCCAATCTTGACTACCGGCCAGATACTTCGATTAAAGATGGAGTAGGCAGGTTTATCGATTGGTACAAGAGCTATTATAAACTTTAAGAGGAAAAGTTACACAGAGTTTCACAGTGTACTACATAGAGTAACACGGTTTTTTATTCACTGTGTCACAATGTGTTTTACTCAGTGATACTCTGTGTACCTTTTTAATCGTGAATCGAAGATCAACGAAGTTAAACACTGTGTACCCAACTTCCCGTGTAATTTGTAAAGCGTGTAATTCGCATTATTTTTGCCATCTTTATCTGGAAAAATTGGATCAATGAACAGTCCTGAAATTAAAGCATTTATCCATCAGCACAGCCATCTCTTTTGGTACACCCCGGAAGATAAAAAAGAGGATATTAGCAACGAATTTCTTGTGGAAACCATATTAAACTATGGAGATTTGAATGATGTGAGGCAGCTTTTTAATATCCTTGGATTCAATCGATTGTCAGAAATATTTTCAGGATTGCAGGGAAGAAAAAAACTGAACTATTATCCTGAAATGTATCATTTCTTCTCCATCATAATTCAAAGATATGCACATTGAAATACTTAATAAAAACCAGGTTGAACTTTTACCGCTTGTAAAGCAATTTAAAAGAGAGTTTTATTTGGTAGGTGGAACAGCCATTGCATTGCATATTGGGCACAGGAGGTCCATTGATTTCGATCTGTTTAAATTAAGCCCACTTAAACCCAAAAGTATTATTCAAACTATTTCAGATTTTGAATTTCCCTATAGCGTCACAAGAAGGGTTACCGAACAATTAAATGTGAATATCCACGATGTAAAATTTACATTTTTTCAATACCCATTCAAAGTAAATGCCAGCGAAAAACTGGAAGATATTCTGCGGTTGCCGTCTCTTATTGATCTGGCTGCAATGAAAGCTTATGCTTTGGGTAGACGATCTAAATGGAAAGACTATGTAGATGTCTATTTTATCTTAAAATACCATTTCACCGTAAAACAGATTTCTGACAGAACTACAGATCTTTTTGGTCAGTTATTTTCTGAAAAGCTATTCAGGGCTCGGTTAAGTTACTTCGTTGATATTGACCATACTGAATCCGTTGAATTTATTATTCCACCGGTTTCAGATGAAGAAATCAAATCATTTTTGATTGATAAAGCCACGGACATCTTTGGAGAATAACCGAATACACAAAAACAGATAAGACGTAAAGGCGACACCACGAAGGGGCGATGGGGCGAAGGTGCGTTGGGGGGAGATGGGGAGACATGGCGATAGGGAGACATGGCGATAGGGCGAAGACACAATTTACCTAATGTATTTACAGAATCAGATTAATGGTTTGTATCATTTTGATAAAATTTGATTCATTCATTATAGTGTGGTTGACGATCCATTTTTTAAAATGTGGATAATTGAAGGTAAAAATTTATAAAATATTACACAGTGTCACACAGTTTTAAAAAATAAACATTGTGATACTCTGTGTAACTTTTCCTCCGTGAATCGAAGATAAACGAAGTTAAACTCTGCTTCCTCTGTGATGCTCTGTGTAATAAAAAAATAACGAGAATTCGTTCAAGAAAATTTAATTCCTGTCCGGTAGTTGGCGGATTGTTTACAATCCTTCTGTAATTTTGTGAAAACTAAAAAAAAACGAAATGACAAAAGAGAAAATTGACAATTTCGAAGATGAATTTAAGCTAATTGGCTTTAAATCAGTTCTCGAAAACGCAGACGACAAAAATATCAATTGGGTGAAATTCTTTCAGTTAACTGAAGATGAAAAGTTCTATGCAGCAAATAACGATCAAATTATCGAAGACGATAAAAACGAAGATCAGATATGGAATAAATTCTAGATAAAAGGTATTCGATATTGGTAATAAACAGAATTGAACTATTGGGGTTTAAAAGACTCAAAGAAAAAAATCACGTTATTCATTCGTCACAATTTACTAAAATTCGAGCCATTTATCACAGTGTTTGTTTATATTTTGGATACCTTGGGTAAAATGTCGCAATCAATAATATGAGCAATCCGTTTAAATTTTGCAGTGCGGTTGACAATCCATTTTTTAAAATGCGGATAATTGAACACCAAAATATATAGAATATCACACACTGTCAATCAAAGTTATACACAGTGGAACTCTGATTAATTTTAATAAAACCTCCGTGCAACACTGTGTCCCTTTTTAATCGTGAATCGAAGATCAACGAAGTTAAACCCTCTGTCTCAATTATAGTCTTCAATTGCCAAAATCGTGAAATTCGAGATAATTCGTAAAATTTCGTGATAATTTGTACTTACAAGCTTTCATCCTATTCAATTTTCAAATTGTATCATACTCTCTTTTTAAATATGTATGTTAATCTTCGGCAATTAAACCTAAATAGAAAAGAAGCTTCAGTGATTTTAGTTACTTTTGCGCCACTATTTGAAAAAGCGAAAAATCGCACCTAATGCCAGGATAAGGCTGGTAATTGGGAGTGAGAGGGCGAAGCTGTGAAAGGACAGAGAGAGGGTATGACTCGGAGAAGGTGATACTGGGAGAAGGACCAATTCAACATTTTAACGAATTAGCGCTGTTAAACCCTCCCGAAAATTTCCGATAGATACCCAATACTCACCATAAAAAAGGGGTAAGCAGGGACAAGTTGTATAATGCTCAATGAAACTCTGCGTACGCTAGTGATTTATAATAATTGACACTTAAGGTAGTAATTATTGAAGTATAGAGAAAATACATTGTCTTGTCTCAATACTTTATCTTTTAAATGACAGAACTGACCTTCTGAAAGCATAATTGATCATTCCAAAGACCTAAACAAACCTTCCAAGCCTTAAATAGTCATTTTGAACACTTAAGTTGATCTTTAAAATCCATGTCATTTCTAGTCGATGCACATCTAAAACAAACCATAAACGAGTTAAAGGTAACAAAATTACCTTTGGCATATCTGGTTTCAATCGGTGGTCCAAATGTAAAATTCAAACGTATTATAAATACATCCAACTTAATCCGTGTTCGAACGCAATTTTATCCGTGAACATCAATATTCATAAAACAAATCATGACCCATACAAATCAAAAAAAGAAAAAAATATTACTTGTCTTCGGCACCCGACCGGAAGCTATAAAAATGGCCCCTCTGGTAAAAGAATTCCAGAAGCACCCTGAGCAATTTGAGACCTTAGTATGTGTTACCGCACAACATAGAGAAATGCTTGATCAGGTATTGCAACTATTTGAGATAACACCTGATTATGATCTTAATATCATGAAAGCGGGACAGGATCTTTACGATGTGACTTCCCGTGTTTTGTTGGGTATGCGGGATGTTTTAAAAGAAGCTAAACCCGATGTGGTATTGGTGCACGGTGACACCTCAACTTCTACTGCTGCTGCATTAGCCGCATTTTACCAGCAACTACCGGTTGGACATATTGAAGCAGGGCTTCGTACCCATAGCATTTATAGTCCCTGGCCGGAAGAAATGAACCGTCAATTGACGAGCAGGATCGCCACCTATCACTTTGCCCCAACTCCATTAAGCAAACAAAACTTATTGAATGAAGGTGTTAAGGAAGAAAACATCATTGTAACTGGCAACACCGTTATAGATGCCCTTTACTGGGTACTAGATAAAATTAATAACGACAATAATTTAAATAAAACTATTATTAAAAAGCTCATAGACTTTGGCCTTCCAGCCGAAAAACTTATCGCGTGGCACAATCAGAGTAATTTGTCCGTCATTGAGAGCGAAGCGATGCAATCTTCTAATAAAAAAAGAAAATTAGTTTTAATAACTGGCCACCGACGCGAAAATTTTGGCCAAGGTTTCCTTAACATCTGCGAAGCCATTAAAGAACTTTCCGAGACTTTCTCAGAGGTTGATTTTGTTTATCCAATGCATCTAAACCCTAATGTCCGAAATTCAATTCAGCAGGTTTTTGGCGCTTTTGACAACATAGCAACCCGACAACCTGACAATATTTTTTTCATAGAACCTCTTGATTATCTCCCATTCGTTTATATAATGAATAATTCATATCTAGTACTTACAGACTCTGGCGGAATACAGGAAGAAGCCCCCGGATTAGGTAAACCTGTCTTGGTTATGCGTGACACTACCGAACGGCCAGAAGCATTGGATGCAGGAACAGTAAAATTAGTAGGAACAGACAAGTCCGCTATAAAGTATGAGGTTTCCATGTTAATCTGTGAACCTGAGAGATACAAAATAATGTCAAAGGCTAATAACCCTTACGGAGATGGGAAGGCCAGTATCAAAATTATAAATACTTTAAAATCCTAATTTGAATAATTTTACACTAAGAATATTTTCTAAACTTCCATCAATCGTTCAGAAATTTTGGGAAAGAGTTGAAGACTCTGATATTGGCAGCCGTATTGCCAAAGGCTCTTTTTGGGCATTAATTGGTTCAGTTGTTTCTCAAGGTTTAATGTTACTTGCATCTATTGTTATTGCTCGAATACTAGGAAAAACCGAATTCGGGGAATTGGGAATGATTCGTTCAACAGTAAATATGTTTGCAGTTTTTGCAGGTTTTGGATTGGGTTTAACAGCAACAAAATATATTGCTGAATTCCGTATTAAAGACAAAGATAAAACAGGAAAAATTATTGGGCTTACAACTCTTTTTGCAGGAGGAATGGGAGGAATTATTGCTATTGCAATTTTAATTTCAGCACCTTTTTTAGCAGAAAAAACAATAAATGCCCCACAATTAGTTAACGAAATTCGGTTGGGGGCGGTGATGCTTTTTTTTAGTGCACTAAATGGTTCTCAAACAGGTACTTTAGTAGGCTTTGAAGCCTTTAAAACTATTGCAAAAGTAAATCTCATTGCAGGTGCATTAGCCTTCCCTATCCAAATTGGATTTACATTGATGTATGGTATGCCTGGTTCAGTTATTGGCTTTGGATTGAATTTTTTAATCTTGTGGTTACTTAATTTTATAGCAGTTCGCAAAGAATCTTTTAAATTTGGTATTACTATCCAATTTAAAAATTCTTTTAATGAATGGCCGGTTCTTTATAAATTTAGCCTACCTGCCCTTCTTTCTGGATTAATGGTAAGCCCTGTTATATGGGCATGCAATGCAATGTTGGTGAACCAACCCAAAGGTTACGATGAAATGGCCATATTCGATGCAGCAAATCAATGGCGCAGCGCCATTCTTTTTATACCTGCTGTTCTATCTCAAATTGCATTACCTCTTTTAACAAGTGCCAACAAACAGAACCAATTCAACCGCATCCTGAAATTGAATGTGTTTATTAATTTTATAATTGCTTTATTAATGGCAATTGTAATCTCTCTTTTTTCTTCGTTCATTATGAAAACCTATGGGAAAAGTTTTGCTGAAGGCAACATTGTTCTTATTATCCTTGCATTTTCTACTGTTTTAATTTCAATAAACGGAGTTATCGGCCAGGCTTTTGCCAGTAAAGGAAGAATGTGGATTGGATTTCTTTTTAATTCAATTTGGGGCATAACATTATTAATAAGCTCTTTTATTCTATTAAAGTTAGGATATGGCGCTAAAGGATTAGCTTATAGTTTTCTAATATCATATGTGATTCATACAATCGTGCAAATAATCTATGCAAATAGATATTTGCTTAAACCAAGCCAAACAATTGTACAGAAATAAAAATCGTATTTTCAGATACACAGTTATGCTGAGGTATTTATGTCAATAACCAGTGCAATAGGAATGTCGATTGTGCCAAAAGGAATTTTGTGACTTGGTGCTTATTGGCCTCGGTTATTTTTTTATTAATATGGGATACCGGGCACTTGGAATTGTCTCAGAATCTCTAATTGCATATTTTTCATACTGCTTTACTATTAATTGTTGAAAAAACCTCTGCCTTAATATTTAATTCGGACAAAAAAATGGCTTATTATTTATTATTTTACTTAACAATTTCTTTTTTACTTATTCTAGCAATTGAGTATAAGCTTAAATCAGTTTCGCTGTTATTGTGGGGTGGATTGTCTATTTTTTTCTTGCTTCCTCACGCAGTTGACATTTTTATTGGACAAGGTGAGTACACAATAGATACTTATAACAAAGCTTCTCTATTTGCTTTATTATTTAATATTTTTTATTTAGCAACTCGTTTATTTTTAACAAATTCAAAAAAAATACGTGTATTTAAAATAAATGTTTCAAATTCTAATGATTTAAATAATTCTTTTATAAGAAATCTTTTCATATTACTATTAATATCATTTGCATTTCTTATATATTTTATACTTACTACATTTGGCGGATTTTTTGAATTTACATGGATAGATATTTTCGACTTGAGAGGTGGTTTTTCTTATATCATTTATACTTATCTTTTTTCGATGTGTATACCGCTACTTTTTTTAGCCCATTTTTATAAAAAGAAGTTTGTATTTTTTATTACGCTAATAATATTAATTTTAATAGTCTTTTTGTTTCGAATCAGAGCATATTTAATACCAATAACTATCCCTTTTATTATTAATTACATACTTAGTGAAAAATTCAAAATAAATGTTTTTAATTTTTTTAAAACTTTGATTCTTTCTTTGTTGACGATTATTTTAATAGTCGGTCTCGGTGTTTTTAAAGCTTTTGGAACGCTAAGCAATTTCTATTATTCAATCACCTTTAGTGAATTCGCAAATATGTTGTATGGCATTTCATTTTCCAAATATGGAGAATTAGGATTGCGAAATGCATTTTACTTTTATTTAGAAAATGATAATCAATTTTCAAATTTCGGCAAGGGGTTAGGTTATATCAGATTATTTATGTTGCCTATTCCATCTTCTTTGTCCCTCGGGCTTAAACCCCAAGATTTTGCAATGGATATGGCTATGGCTTATGATCCAATCAACTCTACTGCAGGTGTTAATAGTATGCATCCAACATTATATGGAGATTGTTATGCTAACCTCGGGTGGTTTGGTGTTTGTTTAGGCATTTTTTGGGCATGTTTTGCGTTTACAGGTGATCAATTGACAAAATCAACATCAAATAATATTTTACATATTAGTTTATTCGTTGCGTATGCTTATGCCTACACTTTTATCGCTAGGGGAGCTATATATAATGGTGTCTATAATGTGTTCTATATACTATTAACTCACAGTATATTATTTTATATTATACAATTTACACACAGAAAAAAAATTAAGACATCAATTTAATTAAATTGTTTTTGTGATTTTGTAAGTTTTATTTTAAAGTATATTACAGAACACCACATAGCATAATTATCCATAAAAAAAACATATAAAGAAAGTGATGATTGTTTACTTTGCACGACCTGAAGCAATAGAATTAGCTCCACTGTTATTGATACCCTTTGGGAGGATGGTAATAGAACTAAAAATAATAAAGTTATAAAAAGAAAACCGGAGATAAATCTAATTGCTTCATGCAACTATGTAAATCGCCTCAATGAAGCTAGGAAGTTGGCACTTGTAACAGACATGAAAGTGAAATTTCTGGAAGAGGCTCCAAGTCCTGGAAAGCCGGTAATAATGATGCGTGACACAACTGAACGTCCTGAAGCATTGGTCGCGGGATCAGTAAAATTAGTTGCGACAGAAAACTATATGATTGTGACAGATACATCTAAGTTGATAGCTGTCCGTGTGAGTACTATGATAGAATGATCAAAACGGTTGACCCATATACAGGACGGGTTAGCTTGTATTAGAATCGTTAATTTTTTAAGATAAAAGTATGGTTAAAGTTTGTTATTTTACCTCTAAATCGCCTTCAGATGTACGTGTTTTTGGAAAAGAGTGTATATCATTGGTCAAGGCTGGCTACGAGGTGTTTTTGGTTTCCCCAAATGCAAAAGAAGAAATTAAAAATGGAGTTCATATTATTGGTGTCCCTTATAATAAGAAAGGGATATTTAATAGGTTATTTATTCTGCCAAAGCGTCTTTATAGGAAGGCCCTAAGTATCAATGCAGATATTTACCATTTTAATGATCCTTCATCATTACGCTATGGTTCAAAATTAAAGGATAAAGGTAAAAAGGTAATTTTTGATAGTTTTGAAGATCATCCTTTACTGATTTTCGAAAAAAAGTCCTTACCTTATCTATTTCGATATCTTTTGTCGAAAATTTATTCCTTGTATGAATTTCACAAATGCAAAAAATTTGATGGATTAATTCTTTGCTACCATTGGACTCAGGAACGACTTAATAAAGCATGTAAAAATAATCAGTTGGTGTTCAATTTTCCTATTCTAAAAGAAAATGTCATACTATCGGATAATCAACCTGATCCGGCCATATGTTATGCAGGTTTATTTTCAAGAATGTGGTGTATAGAAAATATTCTCACTGCATTGATTCAAATAGATGATATTCAATTTAATCTCGCGGGCAATGCAGCTGATGAACCCTACCTTATGATGCTTAAAGGAAACGAAGGCTGGCACAAAGTTAACTATCTCGGACAAATTGAACATCGGGCTGTTTACGAAAAAGTTTACTCAAAATCAAGTATCGCAATGGCCTTATTGGATTATATTCCTTTATGTAAAGGAAATGTTGGGAACTTGTCTAACAATAAATTATTTGAGTATATGATGGCAGGATTACCTGTTATCTGTACTGATTTTGTTTTATGGAAAGAAGTTGTAGCAGAAAACAATTGTGGAATATGCGTGAATCCTCGCAATATTAATGAAATAGTAGATGCAATAAAATATTTATCAGCTAATCCTGATATTGCCATACAGATGGGAAAGAACGGACGAAAAATGGTTGAGGTAAAATATAATTGGGAATTTGAAGAAAAGAAGTTAATTAATCTATATAGGTCATTATAGATTGATCTTTCAAATAGGACTTCTTTTTTTCATATGGAGCTGATTAGTTTTATGATTTTAAAGGATATACATTTTATTATAATATTTAGTAAATTATTGAAATAATGGAAATTTCTTCAACTAAAAAAATTGCGATTCTCGTAATCTCTTGTGACAAGTATTCTGATCTATGGGAACCATGTGCGAAAATATTTAATAAATACTGGCCTGATTGTCAGTATGATAAGTATTTAGCATCAAATACCTTGGAGTTTAATTCCTATGGATTCTCACCCATTCTTATGGGTGAAGATAAATCATGGAGCTATGGATTAAAATCTGTTTTAACAAAATTGGAAGAAAAGTATGAATATGTTTTTACTTTATTAGAAGATTATTATTTCATTGAAAGGTTGGATAACGACTATATGACAAAAATGTTCAACTCATTCATCTTAGCTGAAGGGAATTTTTTGAGACTTATTAAAGTGCTTAGACCTCAAATAAAATATTACAATGAGTTTTTTGGGGAAACTGAAAATTATACACCGTACAGACAAACTTGTGTATTTACATTATGGAAAATCAAGACTCTTAAAGAAATTTTAAAAGAGGATGAAAATGCATGGGAATTTGAAAAAATCGGAGTAAAGAGAGGTTTCAATTACGATAAATTTTTCTGCGTATATAGAAATCATTTTAAGGTTATAAATGTAGTTATAAGGGGAAAATTAGTTCCCAAAAACTATAAAACCCTTAAGCAAATACTGCCAGAAGTGAACTTGACCAGAGACTCCTTCACTCTTCAAGAAATGGTGTTTATGAGCATACGCGATTTTTTTATTTTAACTTTTTTAAGGTTTGTTCCAAAAAAAATTAGATCATTAGTCTATTTTGCTAAAAATAAATAGTTTTTTTTAAAAATACAATATATATGAAACGAATACTTGTTACTGGCGGATGTGGGATGATTGGATCCAACCTTGTTAAGCGGTTAGTAAAAGAAGGAAATGATGTTTACGTAATAGACAATTTATGGCGTGGAAAGTTAGAATATCTCGATGATGAGTCGGGTGTGCCTGTTATCGATTTAGAAACTCACTATTTAAATCTAGATTTATCTTTAGCTGATCAAAGTGACAATATAGTATCAAGCATGGATTATGTAATTCATTTGGCTGATATCGTCGCAGGTATTGATTATGTATTTAACAATCAAGGAGACTTGTTTCGTCAAAATAATTTAATCAACTCAAATGTCATTAATTCTTGTAGAAAAACAGGTAAAGACCAAATAAAAGGGTTCATTTATGTTGGCACTGCTTGCAGTTTTCCTTTAACTCGCCAAAATTCTTTGGATGTTATTCCGCTTAAAGAGGAAGAATTGTATCCTGCCTTACCTGAATCGGCTTATGGGTGGAGTAAACTTATGGGGCAATTAGAAACTGCCTTTCTTGAAAATGAAACTGGTATTCCTTGTTGCACTTTGATGTTTCACAATGTTTTTGGTTCACCTTGTGATTACGAAGAACGTAGTCAGGTAATTCCTGCTCTGATCAGGAAAGCAATCAATTATCCAAATGAACCGTTCATTGTTTGGGGTAGTGGATCTCAAGGAAGAGCATTTATTCATGTTGATGATATTGTAGAAGCAATTTGTTTAGCAATGGAGCACGGCTGGGGACACGAACACATTCAAATTGGACCTTCTGTTTGTACATCAATTAAGGAAATTGCTGAGGCCATAGTGAAGATTTCTGGAAAAGAAATTGATATATTCTATGATATTACAAAACCAGAAGGTGATAAGGCTCGTAGTGCAGACTACTCTAAGGCTAGATCACTTTTAGGTTGGAGTCCGCAAGTTTCATTAGAAGAAGGTCTTAGACAACAATACAAATGGGTTGAAAAACAAATAATGATGGTTTGACAAAATTAGTTATGCAGATATTAACTTGTAAAATAATAGATCTTCCTAAAATTCTTGATAGGCGCGGAAATTTATCCTTTGCTGAAGAGTTTAAGCATATTCCATTTAAAATAAAACGAACTTATTGGATTTATGACGTACCAGGTGGGGAAATTCGTGGTGGACATGCATACAAAGAAAATCAGGAATTCATTATCGCTCTTTCCGGTAGTTTTGATGTGATTATCGATGATGGGAAAGAAAGAAAAACTTTTTCACTAAATCGTTCTTACTACGGACTATATGTACCAAAGGGAATCTGGAGACAAATGGAAAATTTTTCCACAAACTCACTGGCTTTGGTTCTGGCATCCATTCCATATGATCCATCTGATTACAATTATGACTATGAAGTATTTAAGGATCAAATAAAATGAAAAAAGCAACTATATATGATTGCTCAATTATTCAAATTGACAAGCATCATCATGAAAAAGGCAACATTAGTGTTGTTGAAAACGAAAAGACTATTCCGTTTGGCGTGAAGAGAGTGTATTATTTGTATGATGTTCCTGGTGGTGAATCTCGCGGGGGACATGCTCACAAAGAACTTCAACAGTTAATCATCGCCGCTAGCGGTAGTTTTAACGTTACATTAGATGATGGAAATGTGAAAAGAACGTTCACATTGAATCATCCTTATCAAGGATTACTTGTTGTACCGGGTATTTGGCGTGAATTGGATGATTTTTCATCTGGTTCAGTTTGTTTGGTATTGGCGTCGCACCTCTATGATGCATCAGATTATATAATAGACTACAATCAATTTATTAGTTTCAAAAACAACTAGAAAAATTTTATATATGTTGCATCATATTCATGAAATAATGATAGAAGAATTAAATATTGAAGCCATAAAATATGGGTTAAAGGTGAGATTGGTAAATGAAAATGACGCAGAAAAAATAGTGCAGCTTAGAACTGATACTACTCTATCTCTACATATCCTAAAGACAGATGCAAATGTTGATAAACAAAAAAAATATATCAGAGATTATAAAATTAGAGAATTAAATGGGTTAGAATATTATTTTGCCTATTCTGATATTGAAGGTGCTGAACCAATAGGATTTTACAGGGTACATACTATCGATTTTCAGAATAAATCATTTACAATTGGAAGTTGGATATTCGAACGTAATGTTTTGGTAAGGCTACCAATAATAGCAGATATTTTATCGAAATCGTTTGGATTTATACAGTTAAATCTTGAAACTTGTTATTTTGATGTAAGAAGGAATAATAAGAAAGTTTTACGATACCATAAGCTCTTTTCTCCTATATTTATTAGAGAAGATAATGAAGGAAACAATTTTTTTTATCTTAAAAAGGAAGATTTCAAAAAAAACGTCAATGACATATTAAAAATATTAATTTAAATAAATACATTATGGAAACATCCGAATTTATCAAAAATTTCGCAGCCCAATTCGATGATACTGAAGCATCTGTTTTTAATTTCGAAACATGCTTTAGAGAATTAGACGAATGGTCATCGCTAAATGCTCTGGCTGTCATGAATATGATTTGGAAAAAGTATGCAGTGAGTGTGAAACCAGATGAATTAAAAAAAACCAATACTGTTAAGGAATTGTTCGATTTGGTACATTCAAAAAAAAACTAGAATGAATCCTTTTTCATTATCTGGTAAAACTATATTGATTACAGGTGCTTCTTCCGGAATTGGACGAGCGATAGCAGTGGTATGTTCTCAAATGGGAGCGACCCTTATCATCACTGGACGAAACTCCAATCGTTTATTGGAAACTTTTATTTTGTTAGAAGGCGATAATCATCAACAACTCTCTGTTGATCTGACAATTGAAAACGACCTGCAAACATTAGTCGAATCCCTACCAAAATTGGATGGCCTTGTGAGCAATGCTGGAATTGCAAAACCTTTAGTACTTAACTTAATTGAAGCCGAAGATGTCAATGAAATAATGCAAATCAATGCACTGGTTCCAATTCATTTAACTCGTCTGATATTGCAGCATAAAAAATTGAATAAAGGAGCATCATTGGTTTATATTTCATCAATAAATGGAAATAATTGTTCATCAGTTGGTAGTTCAATATATGCTGCTTCGAAAAGTGCACTGACTGGTTTTGTGAAAGGAGTTGCGTTGGAGGTAGCACCTCGTGGTATTCGAGCCAATTGTATAAATCCAGGTATGATCAAAACGGAAATATATAAAGATACGAGTATTGGAGAAGATGATTTGGAAAAAGACAGACTGAAATATCCATTGAAACGCTATGGAAAACCAGAAGAAGTAGCTTATGCGGCAGTGTTTTTAATGGCCGATGCCACTCAATGGATCACAGGAAGCAGTTTGCTAATTGATGGTGGATATACTTTACAATAAATTAATATGAAAGCATTCATTAAAGCTATTTCTTATTATCTTCCGAGTAAGACAGTTACCAATGAAGATTTGGTAAAAGATTTTCCTGAATGGACTGCTGAAAGAGTTGCGGGTAAAGTTGGAATAAATCAGCGACATATAGCTGCAAAAAACGAGACAGCTGTTGATATGGCTACACAAGCAGCCGAAAAACTTTTTACAGAACATGCTATCGATCGTTCATCGATAGATTTTGTACTTCTCTGCACGCAAAGCCCAGATTATTTCTTACCTACTTCAGCATGTTTACTCCAAAATCGATTGGGTCTATCAACTACTTGCGGAGCATTGGATTTTAATTTAGGTTGCTCAGGTTTTGTTTATGGTCTATCCTTAGCAAAAGGCTTAATTACGGCCAATATCGCCAAAAATGTTTTGTTACTTACTGCCGAGACATACTCAAAACATATACACCCCAAAGACAAAGGAAATCGGACTATATTCGGAGATGCTTCTGCTGCAACTTTAATTTCCATAGATGGTTACGCCTCCATAGAAGATTTTTGTTTGGGTACAGATGGAAGAGGAGCGGAAAACTTAATTGTAAAAAAAGGTGGTCTTCGTCAACCAATTGTCAAAAACGATTTGGTATTTGATGAAAACGGAAATCCTACTTCATCTGACTATTTGTTTATGAATGGGGGTGAAATATTTAATTTTACTTCTGAATCGGTACCAATAATGGTTGGGCAAGTATTAGAAAAAAACAATCTGTTGAAAGATGAAATTCAATTGTTTGTATTCCATCAAGCTAATAAATATATGATGAACTATTTACGTAAGTTGATAGATATTGAACTTGATAGATTCTATTTTTACCTTGAGAACGTAGGCAATACTGTCTCTTCTACAATTCCTATTGCACTATACGAAGCTCAAAAAGATGGAAAAATGAAAGGGAATATTTTGCTGGCTGGTTTTGGGGTAGGATATTCTTGGGGCGCAACTATATTGAAATGTTTATGAAACTATCAAAGCTGCATTTTGTTTCTATTATTCTAAAAAAAACAAAAATTTAAACTTTACAATTACTGTCAATCCTGTTGTTATTGCAGTTGCTCAAATAAGGCGCATGATTACAAATAGCGACATCATAAGGAATTGCATTCCAATTTTTTGAAATGTAAGCAAATAAACGATGTTCTATTTGCTAGTTCGTAGTGTGAAATGACTAATGTATATTCTTAGCAATTGTCAATAACTAACACAACATAGAGATGTGACTATCTTTAAATCGACTTCGAGCAGTTGGAATAAGATAGAGTTAAATCCTTCTTTTAATCTCAAACTATTGAAACTGTTTCAACTGAAATTGTTTTACAAAAATGGGTTTTTTGAAAAATCCATTTTTAAATGTCGTTCGTATGTAACATATAGTTGAGGACACTAGCGTTGCGTCTTTGTTTATAAGAAACCATGAAATTCGCTGAGAATTTGTGTTTCAATAGATAATATATGAGCAACGATTTGAAATTAATTTATCATTTTTTGAATTGTACCTAATTGAATTAAAGCGATAAATTTCTTCTATACAATAAAGACACAACGCTAGTGGGTTGTAGAGTAAAAATAATAATATAATTAGTATACAGAATCAAAATACATCTCCAAAATGATTAAATTTCTTGATCTTAAAGCTATAAACGATAGTTATGAGCCAAAATTATCGCAGTCCATTAAAAGGGTGCTTGATTCCGGTTGGTATTTGTTAGGTAATGAAGTAAATACATTTGAACAGGAATATGCCAACTACATTGGCACGAATCATTGTATAGGTGTTGCTAACGGACTGGATGCCTTACGGTTGATATTAAGAGCATATATTGAATTAGGGGTGATGCAGGAAGGTGATGAAATTATTGTTCCTGCAAACACCTATATTGCTTCTATACTGGCAATTACAGAGAACAGACTGGTGCCCATACTTGTAGAACCAAATATCGAAACATTGCAAATTGATGACAGCAAAATCGAATCTGTCATTACTATCAGGACCAAGGCCATTATGATTGTACACTTGTATGGCCAGTGTGCTTTTACTGAAAAGATTCTTGAAATTTGTCAACAATACCAACTAAAACTGATTGAAGATAATGCACAAGCTCATGGATGCATGTTTAATGGTAAAAAAACGGGGTCATTGGGCGATGCAGCAGGTCATAGTTTTTATCCCGGTAAAAATCTGGGAGCTTTTGGTGATGCGGGAGCTGTTACTACAAATGATTCAATTTTAGCAGATATGGTGCGGACATTGGCCAATTATGGATCACGTAAAAAATATGTTTGCGAGCAAATGGGTTTAAATAGCCGTTTGGATGAAATTCAAGCTGCTATACTTAAAGTAAAGCTTAAATATTTAGATGAAGATACCCAACAGAGAAAACTTGTGGCCCGATATTATATCAACAACATTCACCATCCGAATATTGTACTACCAAAAATTAATGATTGGGATGCAAATGTTTTTCATCTTTTCCCAATAATGTCTGCCCATAGAGATAAATTGCAAAATTATTTATCCGATAATGGTATCCAAACATTGATACATTACCCGATTCCCCCACATAAGCAACTTTGCTATAAATATTTAAATGGACAGTCATTGCCCATTACAGAGAAAATTCACAACGAAGAATTGAGTTTGCCCATTAGCCAGATTATAACCCAAGATGAAGTGGAATTTATAGCTCATACTATTAATCAATGGGAAATAAATTAAAAAAGATTTGGTTAATAAACCCTGGTGCTATGCCCCCAAAATATGAATTACGCATTCAAACTTTGAAGCGTGCTCAATATCTTATTGAACTAGGTTATGATGTTACAATAATCGGGGGCAGTTTTTTACATAATACGAATATAAATCTAATTGACAATAACAATAAATATATCGAAGTCAACTATGATGGAATTAAATATATTCATGTAAAAACATGTAATTACAATAGTAATGGAATAAAACGTATCTGGAATTTATTGGAATTTCACTTTCGTTTATTTTTTATATCGAAAAAACTTGAATCACCTGATATCATTGCACAAATGGCAGCAGTTCCATTTGGAAATATTATTTACTATTTAGCAAAAAAATATAAAGCAAAATATATTGTCGATGTAGTAGATTTATGGCCTGAGTCATTTTTTGCATTTGGAATGGTTTCAAAAAACAACCCTTTTTTAAAACTTGCCTATATTGCAGAATATTGGTTATATAAGAAAGCGGATGTAATCGTCTTTTCCATGGAAGGAGGTAAAGATTACATTATTGAAAAGGGATGGGATATTGAGTCAGGAGGCGAAATTGATTTAAAAAAAGTCCATTATATAAATAATGGCGTTGATTTAGCCGATTTTGATAGAAACAAGAATCTGTATAAAATTAATGATGCAGATTTGGAGAATAGCGCAATATTTAAAGTGATTTATTTAGGTTCCATTCGGTTAGCTAATGATTTACGACAGTTGATTGATGCTGCTGCAGTATTGAAGGATAATCAGAATATCAGGTTTTTGATTTACGGAGATGGTGATGAGCGACAATTTTTAGAAAATCATTGCAAACATAATGGATTGACGAATGTTGTATTTAAACAAAAATGGATTGAATTAAAATATGTTCCCTATGTTTTATCAAACAGCTCTCTTAATATATTGAATTACATAAGAAGCCCTATTGCCAGATTTGGAGGCAGTCAAAGTAAGTCGTTTCAGTATATGGCCAGTGGTAAACCAATTTGCGCAAATGTTAGCATGGGTTATTGTCCAATAACTAAGTTTAATCTTGGAATTGCAAAGGAGTTTAAATCTGCCAAAGATTATGCAATGGCTATATTATCTTTTGCTGAGATGGGATCTGTTGAATATAACACGATATGTGAGAATGCAAGAAAGGCGGCTGAAAATTACGATTATAAAAAGTTGACTGCTGATTTTGCGAAATTGTTGTGAAAATTATTTAAAAGCAAAACTTCTAATTGGCATCGTAACTTAAGGATCAGGCAAACTTCAATCAAGTACAAAAAGCAGAACAAAAACATGAACATAAAACGTATCGAACACATAGGCATTGCTGTTAAAAGTCTTGAAATAGCAATTTAATATTACGAAACACTATTAGGTTTAAAATGCTATTCCATTGAGAAAATTGCAGATCAAAATGTTAAAACTGCATTTTTCAAAGTTGGTGATACTAAAATTGAATTGCTGGAATCAACCGAACCAGAAGGACCAATCGGGATGTTTCTGGAGAAAAATGGACAAGGCATCCATCATATAGCTTTTGCTGTAGATAATGTTGATGAGGCACTAACAGAAGTTAAATCAAAAGGAATTCGTTTAATTGACAAAGAAGGGCGCAAAGGAGCAGAAGGACTGACTATTGGCTTTCTGCATCCAAAATCAACTTTTGGAGTCTTAACTGAACTATGCAGTTCCAATTATTAAAAACTATGAAGTATAGAATAGCAAAACCAGTTGATTATAAGTCCATCGTTGAATTACACTATGCCATTAGGGAAACCTATTCTGTTGGAATATTTGCCCAGCTAGGAAAACCATTTCTAAATCAATATTATAGAATAATACTAAATGATCCCAATTCTGTTGTTGTTTGTGCAGAAGACAATAATGGTGAACTACAAGGATTTTGCAGTGCGACATTAGATGTTGAAGCGCAGATGGCAAATATTAGACGTCATAAAATCAGTTTGGGATTATCAGCAATTACATCTATAATTCGTAAACCCTCCTTAATCAAACATCTCGTTGATAGATATAAAATAATAAAAAATGAATCTAACACCAAAATAATTTCTACCGAAGGTGCAAGGAGTGAATATTGGGTATGGAGGTCAACTAATCAAGATTCTGTTTCATCAGTAGAAATGTATTTCGCATCGTTTAGTATTCTTAAATCGCTGGGAGTGAGAGAGCTGTTTGGTGAGGTTGATAAGGTTAATAAGAAAATATTGAGATTTCAACAAGCTAACGGTGGCGAAATAATCGACCAAATAGTTCTACCCGACGGAAGAGAACGGGTGATATTGAAAATAGACCTGGTTAAATGGAAACCTAAACTATAAACTACATTAAGACATTTACTATGAAAGCTTTTATTTTCCCTGGACAAGGTTGTCAGAGAGAGGGTATGGGTAAAAATCTATATGAAAATTTCCCCAAAGCAAAAAAACTCTTTGAAACAGCGAATGATATATTAGGGAGACGCATTACTGATGTGATGTTTTTTGGTACCGAGCTGGAGCTATTAGAGACTATAAACACGCAACCAGCCGTTTTTCTTTATGAGGTTGTATTGGCCTTAACCCAGCAAATTATTAAACCGGATATTGTAGCCGGTCACTCTTTGGGTGAATTTGCGGCATTGGTTGTAAATGAAACTCTTTCGTTTGAAGATGGATTGAACCTGGTACTTAACAGAGCAATAATTGCACAGAAAGTTTGTGAAAAATTCGAGACTGCAATGGGGGCTATTATTGGTTTTCCGGATGAATATATCGAAAATAGATTACAAGAAATATCCGAAAGTTCCGGCGAGCCGATCTATTTTGCCAACTACAATGGTCCTGGACAGGTCGTAATAACCGGATCAAAGAAAGGTGTCCGGATTGCATGCAAAATATTTAAGGCAGAAGGTGCAAAAAAAGCTGTACCTTTGCCAATAAGTGGATCGTTTCATTCTCCCTATATGGAAGAAGCACGTGTTGAACTTGGAGAAATCATTAAAGGGACAGTGTTTAAAGATCCAATTTGTCCTATTTATCAATGTGTAGATGGAGATGCACACAGCAACCCTGAAAAAATAAAAGAGAACTTGAACAATCATATTACCCACCCTGTTCTTTGGACATCAATGGTTCGAAATATGGAGCGCGATGGAGTGAATGAATTTTACGAAGTAGGAACCGACGATACCTTGCAAAAAATTGTTGCAAGAATGTGTCCAGACTTATTAGTGACATCAATTTGGGAATTGCCATTATATAAAAAAATTAGTATTAATAATTAATTACAACATTATGAATTTAAATGAATTTGTAAAAGCATTTGCTTCTGAATTTGAAAACACATCAGAAGATTTATTCACGCCCAAAACAATCTTTAAACAATTGGATGAATGGGATTCGTTAACAGTATTATCAATTATTGCCCTTGCGGATGAAGAATTCAATGTAAGAATTACTAGTCAGGATCTTCGTGATTGTAATTCAATTGAAGACACATACAATTTAATATCTTCAAAACAAAATGTATAACCCATTTTCTCTTAATGGCAAAACAATTCTAGTTACAGGGGCATCATCAGGAATTGGGAGAGCAGTATCTATTGAATGCTCCAAACTTGGAGCAAAAGTTCTTATTACCGGACGAAATCAAGAGCGACTCAATGATACTTATAACCATTTAGAGGGAAATGGTCATATTGCAATTCCTGCAGACTTAACCATTTATTCTGACATGGAAAAAATAGTTGCTTTATGCCCCAACTTAGACGGATTTGTAAATAATGCAGGTATTACAAAAGTGCTATTTGTAAAATCTATAAGAAAAGAATTTCTGGAAGATATTTTTAATACTAATACCATTGCACCTATTTTGCTAACACAATTGCTAGTAAAAAAAAATGTTTTGAAAGAGAAATCTTCGATCGTTTTTACATCTTCACTTTCGGGAGTATTTTGTGTACACTATGGTGAATCAATATATGCTGCTTCTAAAGGTGCGATCAGTGGTTTTGCTAAAGGAGCTGCACTGGATTTGTCCAGAAAGCAAATTAGAGTAAATACTGTTAATCCGGGAATAATAAAGACTAATATTTTCAACGATATTTTGACTGCTGAAGAGTTGGACGAAAAAAGAAAATTTTTCCCTTTGAAAAGATTCGGAGAACCAAATGATGTTGCTTTCGCCATTATTTATTTTCTTTCTGATGCATCCTCATGGGTTACTGGAGCAGACTTGAAAATCGATGGGGGATATACGCTTATTTAGCAATTAAATTTTAATTATCATACCAGTACAATTGATATATGCAGGTTTTCCGTCATATAAATAGTGTTTTCGCTTCAAATACATATATTCTTTCCAGACAAATAGACAATAGAATTTATGTTATTGACCCTGGCAGTGATAGCGATGCAGTATTAGATTGGATAGACAATCACAATGGGAGACTTGCCGGAATTTTTCTAACACATGCTCACCATGATCATATATATGGCATAAATGATTTATTAAATAGTTTTCCTGATGCATCCTTATATATAACAAAAGAAATGACGACGTGTTTATCCTCCGAAAAATCCAACATGTCGGAATACTTGCAGAGGCCTTTTACATTAAATACTTCTTATCTTAACAACATTGAATTTCTTAATAAAAATTGCAACACTTTACTTTGGAATGAGATTGGTGTTTATATAATGTATACTCCAGGACATACAAATGATAGTATTACATTTCAGATAGACAATTATATATTTTCAGGAGATTCTTTGATACCTGGATTAAAAATTGTTTATAGAAAAAAAACTGGAGGAGATTCGCTGATGAGTGCAAATTCAATAAACAACATCTACTCTACATTTCTTGGTAATAATATTTTAATGCCAGGTCACGGCAGAGAATCCACACTTTCTGAATCAAAATTTATTAATGAATTTTGTTCAATAAATTACCATTCAGGGTTTTGCAAAATCTAAAACATTCTTCATCAATTCGATATTATAATCAATTAAAATAAATTTTAATGAAAGCATATATTAAAGCTATATCCTACTATTTGCCAAAAACAATATTGACAAACGAAGATATTGTAAAACAATTTCCAGAATGGACTATAGAGAAAATTGACGCAAAAATTGGCATATCTAAAAGGCATAACGCTTCCGAGAATGAAACGGCCACTGACATGGCTGTTGAAGCTGGAAATAAATTATTTGAAGAGTATTCATTTGATAGAGCCAATATTGACTATTTGTTATTTTGTACTCAAAGTCCTGATTATTTTCTTCCAACATCGGCTTGTGTGATTCAACATCGATTAGGGCTTCCAACAAACATTGGTGCATTTGATATCAACCTTGGTTGTTCCGGATTTATTTATGGCATATCAGTTGCTAAAGGTCTGATTGCAGGAGGTATGGCGAAAAATGTTCTACTCATAACATCCGAAACATATTCTAAACATTTACATCCAAAGGACAAAGGCAATAGAACAATATTTGGAGATGCCGCTGCCGCAACATTAGTTTCGACTGAAGGTTTTGCAGACATTTTAAATTTTAGTTTCGGAACTGATGGACAAGGTGCGAATAATCTAATAGTAAAAACGGGAGGTATGCGTCAACGAGAGCCATTAAATGATCTTGAATTTGATGAATTCGATAATCCTAAGTCATCAGACTACTTATATATGGATGGCGCAGCTATACTTAATTATACATTAGACTATTTTCCTCCATTAGTATTTGATACTTTACAAAAAAATAGCCTTGAACTACAGGATATCGATCTATTTGTCTTTCATCAAGCAAATAAGTATCTAATGACTTTATTGCGGAAAAAATTAAGAATTCAAGAAGAAAAATATTTCAGGTATTATGAAGAGGTTGGGAATACAGTTTCTTCTACTATCCCTATTGCGCTTATAGAAGCCTTTAAAGGTGGGTTTGTAAAAAAAGGTTATAATGTGATGTCTGCGGCTCCTGGGTTAGGTTACTCTTGGGCCGGCGTAATATTTAAATTTTAAACATATTCAATGAATATCCCCTTTTCCCTTCCCGTAATTGATTCCGATGTTATCAATGAAATGAACGACACCTTAACCAATACGGGTTGGTTAACTTCCGGACCAAAAGTGTTGGCTTTGGAGAATGAATTCAGGAAACTCACCACCGCAGAAGTTGTTGTTTGCGTAAATTCATGGGTTTCGGGTGCCATGCTTATGCTTCGCTGGTTTGGAGTAGGTTACGGGGATGAGGTTATTGTACCTTCCTATACCTATTGCGCTACCGCATTGGCGTGTTTAAACATTGGAGCCAAACCAGTTATGATCGATGTGCTGGATGATTTCACCATTGATCCATCAAAAATTAAGACTGCAATTACTTCAAAGACAAAAGCCATCATACCTGTCGATATGGCTGGATGGCCCTGTGATTATGACCGCATTACTGAAGTTTTGAATGATCCTGAAATCAAAAATAAATTCATTTCGCAAAGTCCCAACCAGGAAAAATTAGGCCGTATCCTGGTTTTAGCCGATGCAGCACATTCTATTGGTGCAGTTTATAAAGGCAAACCTGTTGGAACAGTAGCTGACATTACAATCTTTTCACTCCATTCAGTCAAAAATATTACCACTGGTGAAGGTGGTGCAATTTGTTTAAATCTACCAGCACCATTTTCCCATCCCGAAGAATACAAGTTTTTGAAGGCTCTTTCGATAAATGGTCAAACCAAAAGTGCTTTTGAAAAAAACCAGGCAGGAGGATGGAGATATGATATCATCGCACAAGGACTTAAAGTTAATATGCCGGATATTTGTGCTTCAGTTGGATTAGCCCAAATAAGGAAGTATCAATCGACCCTCCTCCCGGAACGAAAAGAAATCTTTCATTTCTACAATCAAAGGTTTTCAGAATACAATTGGGCAATACTTCCTATTTGTGAAACAAACGAAAGAACTTCTTCTTTTCATCTCTATTTATTGAGATTTAAAGGCATTACAGAAGAACAAAGGGATCAAATGATTCAGTTGATAAGTTCAAAAGGAGTTGGTGTAAATGTGCATTACATACCAATGCCCATGTTGACATTATTTAAAAACTTAGGATATATGATTGCGGATTATCCGAATACTTATAAACTTTATTCAAACGAGATTTCGTTGCCGATCTATAATGGATTGACCAAAGAACAATTGGAACGGATAACAACGTGTGTTATTGATGCTTTTAAAGAAGTAAATAAGTAATTTGCGCAAAAGCAACTTCACAGCTAAGAAAAGTATTGAGCTATTCAGAACTTCATTTGCAGAACGATTTGTGCACTTGTAAAAATATCTGAATCAACTTTTTTGCTATAATTATTAACCTTAAACTTTTCCAATATCTATGCAAACCAATTTCAACCTCGATAATTTTATATCGACATTTGTCACTAAACGTGCAAAAAGTCTATTGACAGATGACTTTTTAAAATACAATTCAGAACTCAACAACCGGATTTGTGGCAAAAAGGTCTTGGTGATTGGCGGTGCAGGAACAATCGGTTCATCATACATCAAAGCAATTTTAAAGTTTAAAATTGATAAGCTCGTTGTTGTGGATATCAACGAAAACGGATTAACCGAGTTGGTACGCGATTTAAGAAGTTCCACATCATACAATATCCCGGATGAATTTATTACTTATCCGGTTAACTTTGGTGACCACGTATTTGAAAAGATTTTTAAACAGCATGGGCCGTTTGAGATAGTTGCCAATTTTGCAGCCCACAAGCATGTACGCAGTGAGAAAGACATCTTCTCAATAGAGGCTATGATCGAAAATAATGTGCTTCGGGCACGCAAATTATTGGATCTGCTATTGAAATTTCCCCCGGAACATTTTTTCTGTGTATCGACGGACAAGGCTGCCAATCCTGTCAATATTATGGGTGCCAGCAAAAAACTGATGGAAGAGTTAATAATGGCTTATTCCGACAAACTTCCCATTAAAACAGCACGGTTTGCCAATGTTGCATTCTCCAACGGTAGCCTGCCACTAGGTTTTCTTGAGCGATTAAATAAAAATCAACCATGGTCGTGCCCTCGTGGCATTCGCAGGTTCTTCGTCTCACCACAGGAGTCAGGAGAGCTTTGCCTGATGGCCTCCATTATGGGCGAATCGGGGGATATTTTTTTCCCAAAACTGGACGAAGATCGCGATATGATCCCTTTTGATGAGATTGCATTTGATCTTTTAAAAACACTTGGGTTTGCTCCCGATATCTGCCAGACCGAAGACGAAGCGAAACAAAAAGCACTATTATTAAGAGAAACATCATTAGTAGCGTCCCCATCGTCCCATCTTACCATCACCCCTTCTCATACTCTCACACTCACCCCATCGACTTCTTACCCTATATACTTCTTTGGTTCAGACACCTCCGGCGAAAAAGCCTTCGAGGAGTTCTTTACAGATAAGGAAGTCTTGGATAACGAATCATTTATCAATTTGGGAGTCGTAAAAAACTCCAAAAAACGAAGTATCCAGGAGATCGATGCGATCTTTGATCAGCTTCATACACTGTTCGAATCAAAAGACATTACAAAAGCGGCTATCGTCAATATTCTCAAAGTCTACCTACCCAACTTTGAGCATATCGAGACGGGTAAAGGGCTGGACTCTAAGATGTAGTTGCTTTCATTTACGCCATTAATTACTTCACGCCATTGACCTTATCTCTAATAACAAGATATTACTTCCTCCTTTTATTCTGGTTTTCGCGAGGACTGAGTTTTTATTTATTTTAGGATACCGTTTCGCGGAAATTACGGCTAAAAACTGGTTCTCACCTAAAGCAAATTGTCTCATTCAAACACTTTATCCCGGAATGGAAAGATCATTCTAATCACTAATTTCGATAGAGAATTACTTCATTTCAAAATACACAGCTAAAATCAACTATTTCAATCTATGTACATTAACTTCCTCAAACGCATAATTGATTTTATTCTTTCCTTACTTGCATTGATAATGCTTGCTCCACTTTTAATACCAATCTGCATAATCCTTCTATTTACGGGTGAACATGAAGTATTTTACCGGCAGAAAAGAGTTGGATATAAAAACTCCAGGTTTCAAATCTGGAAGTTTGCTACGATGATGAAAAATTCATCCAAATTAGGAACAGGAAGCCTGACTATTCGCAATGATCCGCGGGTCTTACCTTTCGGTAAATTATTACGGAAAACGAAAATCAACGAAATACCGCAGATCATAAATGTTTTGATTGGTAATATGTCGATCGTCGGACCGCGCCCTCAAATGGAGGTAGATTTCTTTAAATTCCCTGAACATGTTCAAATTTTAATCTACAATTCCAATCCAGGCATCACTGGAATTGGATCTATTATTTTTCGTGATGAAGAAAAATGGATCTCAGATTATGAGGGTGATAAACATGAATTTTATAAAAATCATATTGCGCCTTACAAAGGAGAGCTTGAGCTTTGGTATCAAAACCACCTTTCCTTTTATACTGATGTGATACTAATTTTCTTAACCGCATATGTATTGTTTACCCCAAAAAATAATTTAATTTACAAAGTTTTTAAAGATCTGCCTAAAATGCCGAAAGAGTTGAAATAGGGTCTTTGATTTAGGAGGCTCTGGATCGTACATTATCAACAAGGATGTCATAATGATTCCAAAAACTAATAAACAATTTTATACTTCCCGGAATAATAACGCCTTTCCTTTTATGCGCGACTTCAAGATTCATATGTGTTGCAATTACCAGGCTATGTGCGACCGAAAAATACGTATGTATTGCAATTAACCTTCTATGTATGACCAACAGATTTGTATGTGTTGCAATTGCCCCTCTATGCATGACCAACAGATTCGTATGTATTGCAATTACACCTCTATGTACGACCATCCGCTGACTTTGTGTCATACTCCAAGCGTTTTGCACGACCGTCCGCTGACTTTGTGTCACAAATCGCTGACTTTGTGTCACCATCCGGGCATTTTGCACGACCGTTCGCTGACTTTGTGTCACAATCAGATCATTTTGCACGACCATCCGATGATTTTGCAACTTTGATTCCATTTTGCACACCCACATAATGACCTACGATCGCTAAATTGCTCTCCGACAAGCCATAAAAAAACCCGGCGCTCCATGCACTGGGTTTTTCAATTCACATTACTTCAGAGTAGGTAAAGAAATACACGTATTAATGTGATTTTATTCAAAATATTCCCCTAATCGTCGGCCCCCTCGAACAATTAGTCACTTTTTACATATACAAGGTTACCTTCACTCCAGTGGAAGATTACTTTTCACCTTCTGCAGGTGGTTCCTGATCGGGTTTACTTTTCCCGCGACCCGTGTAGCCTACAATGATCCTTGCATTCGTGTACTCGCGGAAAAAATCTGGATTTGGATACTGATAAGGCGCAACCAATATATCAATCACCTCTTTCAGTAATTTATCCTTTGAACGAAACACCTCAAGGACTTTCACATTCGATGACTTTGAAACAGTAATCGCCACACGCTTATCTGAAAAAGCAGCCTCAAAATCAACAAGCATTTTTTCCACACGGGTTAAGTCATCATCCGTAAGAAAAAACCGGACAAGCTTTTCGCGCATCGGATTTGCAAGCTTAAACAACATGGACCCCGTATTTAACAAAGTTGGGTCAGGAAGACGATTTAAATCACTCAATTGGTAATTGACTTTCACAAAGAACTTCGTGTCTTTCTGCGTTGTTGCATAAGCCTTTAATCCTGTTGCCATTTTAAGCAGACACAACGTAAATTCGGCACGTAACTCGTCTTTGGACGTCGTCAAACCGGTATTGTCCACGGCCAGCACCTCTTCTTCCAAATTAATCTCACCCATCCCGTCTATCAATTGCTGCTGGGCTTCGTTCAATTCAGGGTTACCGGCAAACACATGGGCAAACTTGTTAAGCACCCGAATGGTCGCGTAGTACATGCGACCTTTGTTAACTAAAATTTTCCTCATTTTAAAATAATTAAAGTTTAAAAACTAAAATATACAAACGAGTCTGTTGATCAAAAGCAGGCATCTGTTATCCGGATAAGCATTTTGTTGTATTGAACACCTGATTCGAAGAGTAGATGCAGGGGGCTTAATCATTAACCCATCTGATTCTCATAAACTCCATCCGTAAAAAAAAAGTTTCATTTGACAGGAATAAAATCATAAATAATTTTCTTTTTTTTCAAATCTATCAATATTACTTAACAAGTCTTCGCTTTGATGCGTATCCTTTCCACGCACCAGGATTATTTCTGATTATGCATAACTTAATTCTTGTCCTATTAAAAGCAATAGTTCGTTCAAAAAGTAAATATATTTAAGCGGCCATAGTGCCAAAATTCAACAGTTCTTTGACATGCTGATGATTTTTGATTGAGTTCGGATTAATGGCGAACAGGCGAAAAAATCTCGATAA
>Ga0209386_1000190_pt1 | contig 31784 bp, 28 predicted proteins | sample NGEPertwo_FD_184510 | JGI IMG/M metagenome (GOLD analysis project Ga0209386, IMG submission 184510) | Arctic peat soil microbial communities from the Barrow Environmental Observatory site, Barrow, Alaska, USA - NGEE Permafrost154B-two... | ecosystem: Environmental > Terrestrial > Soil > Wetlands...
GGACGGGGCGCATCCTTTTCCAACCCGGCACAGCGGAAGGACAAAAAACGCTGCCGCCAGAGTTGAACCGTAGGACGGGAAATCCCCAGACGGCAAGCTATGTCGTGGCTGAAGATTCCATCGGCTGCCATCTGAATGATTTGGGCGCGTTGTACCAATCGCAGGGGGAAGCTTTTCCCGTGAGCCCAGAGTCGGATGGTTGCCTGTTCTTGGGGATCTAAAATAATACGTTCTGATATGTTCATTTGAAATAAGCATAACATATATCCTTTTAAATGTCAAGTTATTTATGACGCACTACACTAGATTACTATTCACTAAATACTAACAACTAATTATGATTATTTTCAAATAAATAAAAAGTTTGCTTTAAACTTGGTCAGATTAGGTAACTTTATTCCATTTAACAAATCATCTAAGTCTTTCCCCTCAAGGGTTTCTCTTTTAATTAGATTACGAGCAATCTTTTTCAATTTGCTTTTATTTTTAGTTAAAATATCTTTAGCTCGAGTATAGGCAATTTCAATAATTTTTTTAACTTCTTTATCAATTTTATTAGCAACTTCTTCGCTATAATCACGTTCTTGAGAAATATCTCTGCCTAAAAATATTTCATGTTCTTTTCTGCCTAAAGTAATAGGTCCTATGGTCTCACTCATTCCATATTCAGTTATCATCTGACGGGCAATCTTAGTAGCTCTTTCCAGGTCATTCGACGCTCCGGTAGTGACATCTTTAAATATTAAATCTTCAGCTACTCTACCCCCCAATAAAACTGCTAATTTATCCATTAATTCTAATTTACTAACTAAGTATCTATCCTGGGTAGGAAGCTGTAAGGTATAACCTAAAGTAGCATTGCCTCGAGGGATAATAGAAACTTTATGCACTGGATCACAATTAGGTAACATTTTAGCCACAATAGCATGTCCCGACTCATGATAAGCAATTATCTCTTTCTCTTTATCGCTAATCAGTCTACTTTTTCTTTCTGGTCCGGCAATAACCCGATCTATAGCAGCTTCTAATTCTTCCATTCCGATTTCATTCTTACCCTCTCTGGAGGCCAATAGGGCAGCTTCATTTACCATATTAGCTAAATCAGAACCCACAAAACCGGGAGTCCTTCTGGCTAAAACCTTAATATCCACCTCTTTAGCTAAGGGTTTACCTCGGGCATGGATTTTTAAAATTCCTTCCCGGCCTACTATATCAGGTCTATCTATGACAATCCGCCTATCAAATCTTCCCGGCCGCAGTAGTGCAGGATCTAAGATATCCGGACGATTAGTAGCAGCGACCATTATTACACCTATATTTTGCTCGAAACCATCCATTTCTACCAATAATTGGTTTAAGGTCTGCTCTCTCTCATCATGTCCTCCGCCTAAACCGGCTCCCCGATGTCTTCCTACCGCATCGATTTCATCCATAAAAATAATACAGGGGGCATTGGCTTTGGCTTGTTTGAATAAATCTCTTACTCGAGAAGCACCAACTCCTACAAACATCTCTACAAAATCAGATCCACTAATACTAAAAAAAGATACACCTGCTTCACCGGCGATAGCTCGAGCCAATAAAGTTTTGCCTACCCCTGGTGGTCCATAAAGTAAAATCCCTCTAGGTATTTTTGCACCCAATTTCTTAAATTTAGCTGGATTTTTTAAAAAGTCAATGACTTCTTGAACTTCCTCTTCTGCTTCATCAATTCCAGCCACATCCTTAAAAGTTATTTTGGGAGTTTCTTTCCCTAAAAGCTTGGCCTTGCTTTTTCCAAAGGACATAACCTTATTGCCTCCACCTTGCATTTGTTGTATCATAAATAACCATATTCCAATGATTAAAACCATGGGCAATAAAGATGAAAGTAACTGCATCCACCAGGATACCTTTGCAGGAGGTTTCGCTTCTATTATTATATTTTTACTTCGAAGGATATTTATCATCTCTGGATCATCAGGTGAATAAGTAGAAAATTCTGTACCATCTATGAGTCTACCAGTAATGGAATTATCAACAATGGTAACTTTAGATACATTATTCGTTTCAACTTCTCTTAAAAATTCAGAATAGGTAAGCTCTTGTTGAGTGATAGATGCGGGCTCAAAAAACGAACTTATAATTGAAACTGTAATAATTAACATCAGTAAATATAGACCAATATTTCTATAATTTTTATTTCCTTTTAAATCTTTTTTATTAAAATTAGGTATTTTAGCCAAGAAATTTTTCTCCTTTTTCCAAATATTTCTTATAACAAGTTTATTTTATGCTCTTATTGCATAATAATTTTAGCATAATTCGTATATAAAAACAAACATATAAAGAGAAAGTATCGAGTTAAGAAAGAGTTATCCGGTTAGCCAGTTTGCCGGTTATCCGATTAGTTAATCAGTATCTTGAATTTAGTTAGCTAGTTAGTTGGTTAATTGGTTGGTTAGTTGAAGAATTAATATAAAACCAGCTAGCTGGCTAATTCGACTGGTCAACTGGTAAAGCGGGTAACCAGGTAACGGTTTACTTCAACTCTCCCTTGTATATTTTGGGATTAAGGGTAAAAATAAAAGGAACATTTCTAAACTTACCCGCATAATCCAAACCGTAACCAACTACAAATTTATTAGGAATATCGAATCCTAAATAATCAACTCTAACCTTAACTTTTCTTCTGACACTTTTGGTTAAAAGAGTACAAACCTTTAAGCTAGCAGGTTTTCGTGATTTCAAAATTTTAAACAAATAATCAAGAGTCAATCCGGTATCCACTATATCTTCAACTATTAAAACATCTTTCCCTGCAATACTTTCATCCAGATCTTTTAATATCCTTACTACTCCCGAAGATTCTGTAGCTGCCCCATAACTGGAAATAGCCATAAAATCAAATATCATGGGAATTGAAATTGCTCGAGCTAAATCTGACATAAATATTACGGCTCCCCTTAATACACCTATAAAGACCAGATCTTTGCCTTGATAGTCCCGGGTTATTTTTTTCCCTAATTCTGTAATTTTTTCTCTAATTTCTTCTTCTGTGATTAAAATTTCATCAATTTCATTATTCTTTAGCATTTTTTCTCCTTCCTTATTAAAATCAAAAATATTCCTGCAAAAAATTATTTTTTATTTTTATCTTTATGCAGAGCACTTTTTTAGTATTAGAGTTAATTTTTACCCGGTCATCCAATCTCATTCCCATAATCCAAATTATTTGATCTTCGCTATCAACCAGGATGGGAATTAAATCTCGATGACTTTTAGGAATTTTATTATCAATAAAAAAATCTTTAACTTTTTTTAAGCCCTTCATCTTTAAGGGATAAAATTTATCTCCGCTCCGTCTATTTCTTAATTTAAGAGGAAGCTTAACTTTATTATAATCAATAAATTCCAGAAATTCCCCTTTAGGTTTTTTTTTAGTAAAGTATAAAGAAGATTTTATGTCTGCAGAATCTAATTTTTTTATTTCAACCTTTATCCCTAAAAATTTAATCTCTGTTTTCCCTGGAATTAATATATCGTATTCCCAAGGGATAGGTATCCTTTCTGTTTGATCTTTAGAAACACTCTTTTTGTAAATCATTATTTTGTTATAAATCTTCTTGACCATTAAATTATCCGGGAGATAAATTTCTTTTTCACCCAGCTGGTACTCAGTAAGTTTTAATATTTCATTGTTATGTCTAAAGCTTATGGAATAAAGATCTCCCTTTACAACTTCAATAGATTTTCTAATTATCCTCCTCTTTAAAGCCAGAGGGAGAGAGGTAAATTTTTTTAAATCAATAATTACCGTTTCTGGACTTTCTCGCCTTGCAACTTCTTTAAAAAGCAATTCTGTCTCTTGGTTTAGATATACCGAAACTTCACTAATTATACTCCTGAGACGCAGTATAATATCTTTTATATTTTTATTATAACCTTCGGAAAGCAAAGGAAAAAGCTCTAATCTAATTTTATTTCTAAAATATACAATTTCTTTATTGCTCGAATCTACCCTATACTCTATTTTATTTTCTTTACAGTATTCTTCAATCTCTTCTCTGCTGCACTCTATCAAAGGTCTGATTATTTTGCCTCGCACCGGAGGGATTCCCATCAAACCCTCTAATCCACTTCCTCTTAAAAATCTCATCATAACAGTTTCTACTTGATCATCGGCATTATGACCCAAAGCAATCTTGTTTACCTCAAATTTCTTAGCAGTTTCTGAATAAAATTTATATCTGCATTTACGGGCAGCTTCTTCTATACTTAGATGCTCTTTCTGAACAATCTCTGTTAAATTACAGCTTTTAACTTCGCAAGGCAAACCTGACTCTTGGGCTAAATTTTTAACAAAATTTGCATCTTCATCTGATTCTTCTCCTCTAAGCATATGATCAAGATGAGCAATAAAAAACGATAGGTTGTATCTCTTTTTAAGAGATAATAAAACCTGGAGAAGGGTTACTGAGTCAGGACCTCCTGATATACCTATCAGGACTCTGTCATTGAAAGAGAGCATATCAAACTTTTTTATAGTTTGCAAAATCTTCTCTTCTAACATTTTTTATCCTTTTGTAATTAAAGGCCTTTCTAATTAGAAAGGCCTTTAATTTTGAGATAAATATTTTTGGTGGCGGTGCTGAGATTCGAACTCAGGACCCTGCGGGTATGAACCGCATGCTCTAGCCATCTGAGCTACACCGCCCAAAGTAAATCGTTAGCAAATAAAGCTAGCGTGGAGCGTTTAGCGTTTAAAATACAGTGATAAGCGATGAGTAATAAGTAACAAGAAAAGAGTTTGCTAATTAGTTGGTTACCCGGTTTGCCGATTAAAATAGTCGTTAGTTAGTCGTTAGTATAAAATGAAAAATACAAGACTAGTTTCAGTTTAGAGTTTTTAAGTCATTAATTTCAGTTTAATCTGAATTCTGGCTTCTCTTTTCTTTCTTTACTAAATACTATTCACTAACGACTAGTCTATCTTTAAATTTGTATTTTTAAACTGTAAACCGAAAACCGATATCTGAAAACTATCTTCTCATCTTGCATCTTGAATTTTATCTTTTCCTAACTATATACTATATATTCGATACTTGATACTGTTTTCCTATTCACTATTCACTATTTTTATTGTATTACTAAAAAACCTCTATCGTTTTTGATTAAGAGGTTTTTTAAAATTGGTTGCGGGGGGCGGATTCGAACCACCGACCTTCAGGTTATGAGCCTGACGAGCTACCTGACTGCTCCACCCCGCGCCGTATTTTGATATTTGTAAAATATTTATTTTGTACATAACAATTTTAACATTTTTTTCAAACAAAGCCAAGTTTACCAATCGATCATTACCTTTAGAGGTGCCGGAGGCCGGAATCGAACCGGCACGAACCTTACAGCTCGCAGGATTTTAAGTCCTGTGCGTCTACCTATTCCGCCACTCCGGCAGACTGCAATCCATTATATGATAAATCTTTTAAATCGTCAATAGCTTACAAACAATTATGTTTATAAATTTTTAATCAACCAGGTAACTATATTTAAATCAATTGACTGATTTATCAATTAACCTATTCACCAATCTACCAATTTACCTATTATATTAGTTAGTCAATCTACCAGTCAATTTAATTAACTTGTACTTATAACCCGAAACTCGTTACTTATCACACACTAATTATTAGTTTTTATTATTCTCTTCACTATATACTAAATGCGATATTCGATATAAGAATTTCATTTTTCAATACCTTTAATCAATATTTCATCAGGTTTAGTAAGACCTAATTCCTCTCGGGCAATTTTTTCTATAGATTTATCAGATTGAAGTGATTCCACTTCTTCTGATAAATTATTATTTTTTAATTTTAGCTCTTCTAATTCTGATTCCAATCTTTTAATATCTTCTTTTAATTGCAATGTCCGGGCATATTTATCCGAAAATAAAAAAACTATATAAAATATTAAAAGTAAAATTACAGCTAAAACTATTTTAGAATGAAATATTGACCTAATTGATATCATTTTATTTTATATTAAATACTGCCTTTCCGCGATAAATTGATGGATCTCCTAATTGTTCTTCAATACGCAGTAATTGGTTGTATTTGGCAATTCGGTCCGTTCTACAAAGAGAACCGGTTTTAATCTGCCCAATATTAGTTGCCACAGCTAAATCAGCAATAGTAGTGTCTTCTGTTTCTCCGGAACGATGAGAAATTACCGCAGTAAAACCCGCCCTCTTTGCTGTTTCAATAGTATCTAAAGTTTCGGTTAAAGTTCCAATCTGGTTTAATTTTATTAAAATTGAGTTAGAAGCCTTTAATTCAATTCCTTTGCTAAGTCTCTTTTTGTCAGTAACATAGAGGTCATCTCCTACGATTTGTATTTTATGACCTAGCTTTTGAGTAAGTTTTTGCCATCCTTCCCAATCATCTTCCGCTAAACCATCTTCTATGGAAATTATAGGATATTTATCTACCAAAGAAGCATAATAATCTATCATCTCACCTGAAGTTCTAGTTACTCCCTCTCGAGATAATACATATTTTCCATCCTGGTATAATTCTGAAGCTGCAGGATCTAAAGCTATAAAAATATCTTTGCCTGGTTCGTATCCTGCTTTTTTGATTGCTTCTACTATTAGCTGAATCGCCTCTTCACTAGATTTTAAATTGGGAGCAAACCCGCCTTCATCTCCTACTGCCACATTATATCCTTTTTCTTTTAATACTTTTTTTAAAGTATGAAATGTTTCAGCACCCATTCGTAGGCTTTCTTTAAAATTAGCTCCACCAGCTGGAACAATCATAAACTCCTGTAAATCCACTCCACTATCAGCATGTTTCCCTCCATTTAATATATTCATCATAGGTACAGGAAGTTCTTTAGCATTTACACCTCCAATATAAGAATACAAAGGTAAGCCAAAAAAATCAGCTGCTGCTTTTGCGGTAGCTAAAGATACGCCTAAAATTGCGTTGGCTCCTAACCGACTTTTGTTAGGAGTCCCATCAAGTTCAATTAGTAGTTTATCAATCGTTAATTGATCTGTGGCATCATATCCGATAATTTCAGGAGCAATAATCTCATTTACATTCTCGACCGCCTTAAGAACACCTTTACCCAAATATCTCTTTGGGTCATCATCTCTTAATTCAATAGCCTCGTGTACTCCAGTACTGGCTCCTGAAGGAACTTGAGCTATGCCGAATGCTCCGCTTTCCAGTTCTACCTCCACTTCAACAGTGGGATTACCCCTGGAATCTAAAATTTCTCTCGCATATACATCAAATATTTCACTCATCTTAATTTTCTCCCTTTTTCATTTATTTTTTAAAAATTCTTTTTTACTATCTTAGCACATTATTTAAATAATGTTTAAACAAATAATTTCTATCCGCTGAACCATTTAAATAAAAAGGTACCCAAACTAAAATATATTAATAAACTACCTACATCTACTATAGTAGTGATAAAAGGACCCGCGGAAATTGCCGGATCAATCTTAATCTTAGTAAAAATCAATGGCAATAAAGTACCAAAAGTAGCTGCAGTTATCATAGTTAAACATAACGATAGTCCGATTACCAATCCTAATACAAAATCATCCTGCCAAACCAGAGCTACTAAAGCTATAATTATTCCAACAACTATCCCTATTAAAGAACCGACCTTGGTTTCAGTCCAAATATTATTCCATAATTCATCTATCCTGAGTTGGCCGGTGGCTAATCCACGAACTGTGATGGTTGAAGATTGAGCACCTACATTACCACCCATAGCCATAATTATAGGAATAAAAAAAGCCATAGCCATTACATTTTGCAAGGTATTAGAATGAAGCTTTATAACCGAACCGGAAAGTATTTCTCCCGCCATACACACAAGTAACCAGGGAAATCGCGCCTTCGCTCTCGTCAAGGGGCTTGCTTTTATAAGTTTATCTTCATATACCTCGGATGAACCGACCATCGTATGAATATCCTCGGTAACCTCTTCTTGTAATACATCAATAATATCATCAACGGTGATAATACCTAATAAAGTTCCTTTTTTATTGGTAACTGGCAGGGCTAGAAAATCGTAATCAGCAATTATTCTAGCTGCTGTTTCCTGGTCCTCTGTGTCCAAAACGCTGACTACGTCTTCTTCCATAAATTCTGATATTTTAGCTTTAGGATTAGCCATAATTAAATATCGCAAAGAAATGACTCCAATTAGTTTTTCTCTTTTATCTACAATATAAATATAAAAAATCATCTCTGCTTCCGGGCTAAGTTCTCTTATTTTGTTTATTGCTTCCTCAGCAGTAAGATTTTCAGGAAGAGCAACAAACTCGTTGTTCATTATGCTTCCGGCAGTGTTCTCTTCATACTTTAATAGTTCCTTGATCTCTTCCGCCTCTTCTTTGGACATCAAATCTAACAATTCTCGGGATTCCTCAGGAGTTATCTCCCCTAAAAAATCAGCTGCTTCATCAGTATCCATTTCTTCTAAGATATCGGAAGCCTTCTCTTTACCCAGAGCATCCATAATATTTGCTTGTAACTCTGAATTTAATTCTGAAAGCAATTCCGCAATTTTCTCATCATCTTTAATTAATTTAAATATTTCAATAGTTTGTTCTAATGGTAAATAATCGGTTAACTCGGCAAACTCTGTGGGATAGAGGTCATTAATAATTTCTTTTACTTCCTGAATATTTTTCTCTTTCAATAGCCTTATTATTTTTTCTAACAACTCTTTTGTTTTTTCTTCCATTTGCCTAAAACCTCTTTTATTAACTTGCAAATCAAAAATATAACTTAACACTCATAGCTTTTTTAATTATTATATAAAGAATTCAGTAGCCAGGAGTCAAAAGTCAGAAGGATACTCAATACAATATATCAACATTATTACATTTAATTATTTTTATTATTCTGGATACTGGCTTCTAGTTTCTGGTTTCTGAATTTCATTTCTTAGCCTTCTTCTTTTTTAATTTCTTTTATTACTTCATACAAGGAACTTGCTTTCTCTGCTGGAATATTCTTCAGAGGGACATCTAATACTTTTGTTTGTAGGATTTTGTTAGCAAAATTAATTTTTATTTCATCGCTAATCTTAACTTCATCCCCTGCCTTGGCAATTCGATTATTAATCCTAATGCATTTAGCCAGACAGGCTTTTTTTGCTTCTGTCCTTCTTTTTATTAATCTGCTTACTTTTAAAAATTTATCTAATCGCATATTTTCACCAATTAGCCAATTCTCCAATTAGGTTAGTCGTTAGTGAATACCGTTTTATTCTTTTGATTTCAGTTGAGGGAAAAGAATAACTTCTTTAATTGAATCAGAGTTAGTAAGCAACATAATTAATCTATCAATACCTATGCCTAAACCACCAGTAGGAGGCATACCATATTCTAAGGCTTCAATATAATCTTCATCCATGAAATGACTTTCCATATCTCCTGCCTTCCTTTTGGCAACCTGTTCTTCAAACCGGCGTTTCTGCTCTGCCGGGTCATTTAATTCAGTAAAGGCATTAGCTAATTCCATCGAATTGACAAACAGTTCAAAACGCTCCACTAATTCCGGATTATCTTTCTTTTGTTTTGATAAAGGGGAAATCTCGAGAGGATAATCGAAAATAAAAGTTGGTTGAATTAAAGTTGGCTCTACATATTTTTCGAAAAGTTCGTTAGTAATTTCACCTCTGTTTATTTTTCCCTTTATCTTCAAACCATGTTTCTTTATAATTTTATCAAAATCCTTTTGAAGTATTTTTTCTATATTAATACCACTCACCTCTTCAATAACTTTACACATGCTTATTCTTTTCCAGGGAGGGGTAAAATTAATTTTATTGCCCTGATATTCAACTTCTAAACTGCCAAAAACATTTTTAATTACATATGTTATTAATTCCTCAGTAATTGTCATCATGCTATGGTAGTCACCATACGCTTCATACAGCTCTAACATAGTAAATTCAGGATTATGTTTAGTAGAAATACCTTCGTTTCTAAAATCACAACCTAACTCATAAACTTTTTCTAAGCCTCCAACTATTAAACGCTTCAAATATAATTCTGTGGCAATTCTTAAATATAAATCCCTATGTAAAGTATTGTGATGAGTAATAAAGGGTCGTGCGGTAGCCCCGCCGGGAATAGGCTGCATTATGGGAGTTTGAACTTCTAAAAAACCCCTGTTATCTAAAAAGTTTCTTATAGATTGTACTACCTTGCTCCTTTTAATAAAAATTTCTCTAACTGAAGGATTTACTATCAGATCTAAATATCTTTTTCTATATCTTATTTCCACATCTTTAAGCCCGTGCCATTTTTCAGGTAGGCTACGCACAGACTTACATAGAAGAGTAAATTCTTCAACAAACACAGTAACTTCGCCCGTTCTAGTTCTAAAAATCAGACCTGAAACTCCCAAAATATCCCCGATACTAATTTTACTAAAAAGTTTAAAAGCATCCTCTCCGACTTTATTTGATTTTATGTAAATCTGGATTCTTCCGCTTATATCTTCAATATTAGCAAATATGGCTTTTCCATGTGTTCTTAAAGCCATTAACCTGCCGGCTATACTAACTTTTTCTTTGCCACATTCGCCAACTTGTAAATCTTTATTTTTTTCTATTAAATCTTTTATTTTATAGGTCCTGGTGAAACTATTCCCAAAAGGATCAATGCCTTCTCTTTTTAATTCTTCTATTTCTTTCCATTTATTAGATATAATTTCCGTTGTGCTCTTTTTTATCTCCACCCGATCCACCTCGTTTTACTCTTATTGATAGATATTATTATACTAAAAGTTTAATAATATAGTGCGAAATTATTATAACATTACCGTCCGGCAGGTATCTTGGGCTAATTTAAATTCCAGTTATATTTATAATTAGCTTATCTTGCAAAAAGGTTTAGAAATAAATAATGAACAAAGTATTGTTATATTTTAATTTTTTTAATAACTTTGTTCATTATTACAATTAATAACTATTTAGATTGTTAAAATTAATGCATAAACTATTTGATATCTAATATTTTGTATTTAATATGCCCTGCCGGGACTCTAACTTCTACTAAATCACCTTTCTTTTTTCCTAAAAGAGCCCTTCCGATAGGAGAAGAAATAGATATCTTCCCACAATCCGGTTCAGATTCCACATAATCTAAAATAGTATATTTACACTCTTTTTTACTTTTCATATCTTTAACTAACACCTCTGACCCTAGTAATACGCAATCCGGATTTTCTTCTTTATCTATCAATTCATAATTTTCAATAATTCTTTCCAAAGCCAAAATTCTTCCTTCTATAAAAGATTGCTCATTTTTAACGGCGTTAAATTCTGCATTCTCAGCGATTTCACCAAAAGCTACCGCATTTCTAATTTTTTCAGCAATCTCTTTTCTTTTTACTCCTTTAAGATAATGAAGCTCTTCTTGAACCTTTTTTAAGCCTTCTCCGGTTAGCATTACCTTCCCGTTAAGCATCATGGGCATCTCTCCTCGCTAAAAATTGTTATATTTAAATAGTAAATAACAAATACTTTCTCTTAAAAATTAAATATAAGCACTATTAACTTTTCTGGTAGATAATAGCACTTATATTATATAATAATCTTTAATAGAGATTATAAGATATCTATATTTTATTGTCAAATAAATTCTTTCTCTTTTCTTTCTCTAAATACCCCACCAAAGTTTACATTAACCGCCGTATTATATTCGTATTGCGTATTACGTGAAAAAAAACGAAAAAAAGATTGGAAAAACAAAGGTGGTAACTATTTTTTCCTTTCTTTAAGTGCCTCACTAAGGTTTAGATTTAATACGCTATTATTAGATTATTTATTAGATTAAACCTAATTTTCTTCCAGCCCTTTCAAAAATATCCAAAGCTTCATCAATATCTTCAGAAGTATGAGTTGTTAAAACATGGGCTCTTAATCTATTAGTCCCTCTTGGAATTGCGGGGAAGAGAATGGGGCAAATAAATATTCCTTCATTGTTAACTTCTTTACATAATTCTAAAGTATCTTCTTCATTACCTATTATAAGGGGAACGATAGCAGTAGCACTAGCTCCTGTATTATAACCCATAGAATCTATTCCTTCTTTAAATCTCTTTATATTCTTTTGCAAATTTTCTATACGTTCCGGCTCATCTTCAATAACTTCTAAAGCAGCTTTAGCAACAGCAGCTGTTACCGGAGGAAGAGGAGCTGAAAAGATAAAGGGCCTGGAATTATGTTTTAAATAATCAATCATATCTTTCTTCCCGGCTATATATCCTCCTACAGAAGGAATAGTTTTACTTAAGGTTCCCATATGAATGTCTACTGCATTCTTTAATCCGAAGTATTCCTCTATGCCGTGACCTGTTTTACCTAAAACTCCAATAGAATGAGCTTCATCCACCATTACTTTAGCATTATATTTTTTAGCTAAACGCGATATCTCTGGTAAACTAGCTACATCTCCCTCCATACTGTATACTCCATCTACTATTACTATTTTATTAACAAATTCTTCAGAATTAGCTAAAATCCCTTCTAAACTCTTCATATCATTATGTAAAAAAGTTTTATATCTTGCTCCGGAAAGTATGCATCCATCAATAATACTAGCATGATCTATTTTATCAATTACAACTAGATCTCCTTTTTGATAGAGAGAAGTAATCGCCGCCAAATTAGTAACATATCCACTTGTGTAAGTAATGGCATCTTCTGCACCCTTAAATTCAGCAATTTTTGCTTCCAATTCTTCATGCATTTTAGTAGTCCCTGACAATAGTCTAACACCGGAGGTCCCTACTCCATATTTTTCAATAGCTTTAATAGCTGCTTCTTTTAATTTAGGGTGATTAATTAATCCTAAATAGTTATAAGAAGCAAGCATTATTTTTTCTTTTTGGTCAATTAATACCCTTGATTCTGATGAATTTTCTACAGTTTTTAGATAAAAAAATTTGCCTTCCTTTTTCATTTTTCCTACTCTTTGTTTAAGTTCATTTATTCTGTCTTCTAACAAAATTGCCATCTTTTTTCTCCTTTTTTATAATTTCTTTAATTTAATTTTTCTATTCTTGGTTTAAAGCCAGTTTTTTCTATTAGTTTTAAATAATCTTCCGGTTGTAATTCTTCCGGAGATTTTCCGGATATAGCTACTAGGGTAGCTTGAAATACATTGGTCCCAAAAGACCTTCCTTCAAATTCCGGAGTTGTAGCAATCAGATAATTTACCCCTCTTTTCTTAAGATCCTCCACATTGGAACTGGTAACAGTATTGGTTATAACAATCTTCCCTTCCATATCCTGGGGCATATACTGACTTATACCTAAATAATCACCGGCAATTATATCGGCATCTTGAAAATATTTAACATACTTTAAATTAGACTTCTCCTGCTTTTCGCCTGTAGGATACAAATATTTTATAGGGACATGTACTAATATAGGTAAAAGTAACCGAGCAAAAATTTCAATACTTCGAAAAGAATGAAGCGGGATAGGAATGTTTAAACAAAATATCAAGTCTCCAAAAGTCATCTCACATCCAGCATCTATTAAACCCTCTGCCATTCCATATCTATCCACAGTAATAGTAACTAAAGCTTTTTTTCCTTTTAAGCTAATATCAGTTTGATTATCAATATATTTTACTACGCTCTTTTCTAATACATATTTTATCCCGGTACCATCTACAATAGGAGTCTTTTTGATAACACTAACTATCTTTTCTGATTCTCTTATAGTATATCTTCTCCCGTGAGGTCCGGAATACAAATATAGATCTGTTCCTCCTAAACTGAAGATATCTACCTTCCCATCATTCTCCTGAAATATTTGCATCATCTTTTTCACATCGCCATCAGTTCCTCTTCTTTCGATTTCAACTTTCTCCCCTAAAATTTCGACCACAACTTTATGATCTCTGGTGGAAGAACCCAGACTAACCCCTAAAACTTTTTTCATTTTTAAACCCTCTCTTCTTTAGAATTCAAATTAATTTTTAACCTCTTTTACTATTTCTATTATCTTTTCAGGATTAACGTATTTACTCTCTTTAATAGGAGAATGACCGATAATTATGCCAATCACCTGAACACTAAATATTTTCTCCACTATGGGTACTCTCATATCTGAACCCATAAAAATAATCAAGTCAAAATCTGCCAAGTTGACGATAATTTCCACTATTTCATTAAATAATTCGTTTTTCCCTTTTTTCTCTATAAAATCAAAGCGCTCTTCTTGAGTTAAAAGTAAGACATACTCAATTCCCAGCTCTTTTGCTAAACTAGTCAGCTGTTCTTTGTTCTTGATTGGAAAACCGATTAAGGCAATCTTCTTACCTTTCCTTATCTCTCCCAAACTTTCTAACCTGGAGACAAAAGTTCTTTCCACTCCTAATTTGCGGGCTACTCCTTCCTGCGTCACTCCTTTAGTTCTTAATTCTAAAATTTTATTAATTTCCCTATTTAATTTTTCTTTAGATATTACTTTTTCCCCAATTCGAATAAACTGCATTCTTAAAATCTCCTGTATACATTTTTGTATACACGTAATATAACATAATTTTTTTATGTTAGCAAGTTTTTTATTCGTACCTCCTTGAAGAGTATCGTGGAGCGTATAGTGGATGGAATACAGTGATAAGTGATGAGATTAAATTGGAGAAATTATAAAAACAGGTACTTATTACAGGTTACTTAACATATATTACACATTACATCCCTTACTGGTTGATTGATTAATAAATCAATAGGCAAACAAAATATTTATTGTATCTAATTTAAAATTTTTAGCAGTTCATTTTAGTATTATTGAATGATTCCTCCTCCTACAACTACATCTCCCTGGTAAAGTACTGCTGATTGTCCCGGGGTAATCGCTCTTTGCGGTTTTTCAAAATTAATTAGGACCCTGTCTTCACCATAAGGAGAAATAATTGCCGGAGATTTTTTACTATTATACCTTATCTTTGCTTCTGCCTTTACAGACTTTGAAAGTTTATCACCAGAAATAAAATTTAAATCTTTTACTAATAATTTATCTTTATAAAGATCTTTATCATCGCCCAGAGTAATCACATTTTGGCGGGAATTTATTTCAGTTACATACATTCGCTTATTCAAAGATACTCCCAATCCTTTTCTCTGGCCAATAGTATAAAAAGGAATACCTTGATGGTCTCCTAATATTTTTCCTTCTTTATCTATAAATTTGCCAGGTTTGATAGTGTCTTTAACATGTTGAGTCAAAAATTTTCTATAATTATCATCCTTGATAAAACAAATTTCCTGACTCTCTTCTTTTTTGTAATTTTTTAATCCATATTTTTTCGCCAATTCTCTAGTTTGATTTTTCTTAAATTTGCCCAAAGGAAACAAAATATAGGGTAACATTTCCTGATTTAATCTATAAAGAAAATAAGATTGGTCTTTATTTTCATCTACTCCTCTCTTAAGTAAAAACTTCTTGCTCTTTTGGTCATATTCATTGATAGCATAATGGCCAGTAGCAAGATAATCCGCACCTAAAGATTTGGCTTTATCCCATAATAATCCAAATTTTATTTTTAAATTACAGATTACGCAAGGGTTAGGGGTTCGGCCTGCGAGATATTCATTGCAGAAATAGTCTATAACTATACTTTTAAATTCTTTGGTAAAATCCAGAACATGCCAGGGAATTTCAAGATTTTTAGCAGCCTCTTCCGCCGATTCTAAACTTTCGTTACCATCGTAATGATGGATAGTGACGCCAAGAACATCATAACCTTCTTCTTTTAACAGGGCGGCGGCGAATGAACTGTCTACCCCTCCGCTCATCGCTACCACTACTTTCTTTTTTAAATTTTTAATCATAATGATTTATCTCTTTTTGTGCTTAACACTCATCCTTGCACTCTTAGTATTTCTAATTCATCTTCTGTTAATGGTTTTACTTTCGTAGTTCTGACTAATTCTTTAGATTTACTATAACAATTAATATTGACTTCTTCGTTTTCTTCTTCATTTCTATCGCAATATCGGGCTGTAATCTGACAGGATTTATCAATAAAACCATCATTTACCTGACAAACCCCCTTTAACAAAGAAACCGGCCCTTTTAAATTTTTTGCTTTAAAGAGGAAGTCTCCTTCTTGAGAAAATTCTTTTATCTTCTCATTTTCCTCTTTATTTCTACCCACTACTAATTTAACATTTGTACTTAATCTAAAGTGTCGCCCCAATTTTAGCAACTCTATATCTTCTAAAGAAAAAACGCCTTGAGTAAATAAATCTCTTAACCTTTTAGAGAAAGCCGGCTCGGTTAATTTGCAACCTCCGGCAGGTGAAGGATAATCCTCTATCTCCATTTTAATAGCTAACTCCATCTGCCTTTTTCTCGAGCGGCCAGAAATATTCAGTAATTTATTTCTATCCACCAACCCTTCTTTTTCAGGAATGGTCTCTGCCAATAACAAAGCAGATAATGGACGAAGAATTCTACCTTCAAATCCTGATTCTCTTTCAATTATACTTAAACTGTTTCTGTTCTGAGACATCGGCCTTTCCCCTAAAACTTCACCGCTCAAAATAAAAGAGGCTCCTATTTTAGCCATATATTCTCCCGCCTTTTTGATCATAAGGGTATGGCAGTCTATACAAGGATTCATATTTTTCCCTAATCCATGCTTGGGATTTCTTAAAATCTCCAGTAATTCCTGGGTTATATCTATAATTTCTAGATCCATATCTAAACTTTTTGCCGCTAAAAAGGTCTTATCCGGACCAAAAAAAGGAGTTTTAAAATTAACTCCTTTTACTTTTATCCCTTGTTCCTCAATAAGTTTTACCGCTAAAATACTATCCAGGCCACCAGAGAATAAAGCAACTGCTTTTATTTTATCTTTCATCTTTTTGTCCTTCTCCTATTTTTTGAGCCGTAATACATAAATCTTTCAAAGAAGTAGCATCTAAGGTTTGATTTATCTTCTTAGCTACCTCCTCTAATAATACCTTGATGGCACAATCCTCTATTTTTTTACATTTCCTTGGGCTATTCTTATTAGTTTTTTTGCCAATTGAAATGCAATCAACTAAAACTATCGGCCCCTCAACTGCTCTAATTATTTCACCGGTATTAATCTCCCCTGCTTCTTTAGCCAGCAAATACCCTCCGCCTGCTCCCCTGGTGCTTTTTACTAAATTAGCTTTCTTTAATTTATTAAATAACTGTTCTAAATATTGCAGAGAGATCTCTTGTCTTAGAGAAATATCTCTTAAAGAAATCGGCTTTAAATTATTACATTGAATTTGAGCTAAATCTATCATCGCCCGAAGTGCATATCTTCCTCGAGTTGATAATTTCATTGGTCTTACTCCTTAATTAATTTGACTCTACTAAAAAATTATATTATTTATGACTATTTTTGTCAACATTCACAAAGGAAAATATCAAGCACATAGTATTAAGTATCGACTAAAAACAAAGAAAAGTGCCATAGGAAAAAGAAGATGGGAGATTGGTTAATTGTATTTTTTTTGCTTAATTAGGTAGGTGATATAGAAAATCATATTTTCCTGATTCGGCTTTAAAAACTTAAAATAATGTTTTATAATATTTTTTATAAGATTAAAATTTATTATATAAAACACAAGTAATAATTTTTTAAAGATACGGGGGTGTGGAATGGAACGAAAATGGTGGAAAGAAGCGGTAGTGTATCAGATCTATCCCAGAAGTTTTAAGGATAGTAATAGAGATGGCATCGGAGACCTACCGGGGATTATTCAGAAATTAGATTATTTAAAAAATTTAGGGATAGATGTTATCTGGTTATGCCCGGTCTATAAATCTCCCAATGATGATAATGGATATGATATCATTGATTACCGGGATATTATGGATGATTTTGGTACAATGAAAAACATGGAAAGATTGTTAGCCAAAATACATGAAAAAGACATAAAATTAATTATGGATTTAGTAGTAAATCATACTTCTGATGAACACACCTGGTTTATAGAATCCCGCTCCTCTCTGGATAATCCTTATCGAGATTTCTATATCTGGAGAAAGGGTAAAAACGGTTCACCTCCCAATAATTGGGGCTCCGTTTTTGGCGGTTCCGCATGGGAATATGATAAAACTACTGATGAATATTACCTACATCTTTTTTCCAAAAAACAGTCTGACTTAAATTGGGAAAGTCCTCGAGCAAGAGAAGAAATTTACAAAATGATGAAATGGTGGTTAGATAAAGGAATTGATGGTTTCCGAATAGATACAGTAAATTTGTTTTCTAAGGTCCCTGATTTGCCCGACGGAAAGATAATAGAAGGATACAATTATGGAGATGGCAGCCCTTATTTTCTAAATGGTCCTCGTATTCACGAATACTTGCAAGAGATGAACAAAAAAGTGCTTTCAAAATACGACATTATGACTGTAGGAGAAACTCCCGGGACTCCCCCCCAAATTACAGCCAAGTACGTTAACCGGGATAGACATGAACTTGATATGGTCTTTCATTTCGAATTGATGGAGATTGACCATGACCCTATAAATAAATGGAAGCCCAAAGAATGGAAATTGACTGAAGTAAAAAAAATATTTACCAAATGGCACGAAGGATTAAAAGAAAAGGGCTGGAATAGTCTTTATTTGAATAACCATGATCAACCTCGCATGGTTTCCCGATTCGGTGATGATAGGAAAGACCGAGTGGAATCAGCTAAAATGTTGGCTACTTTACTATATACCCTTCCGGGAACTCCTTATCTCTATCAGGGCGAAGAAATTGGAATGACGAATGTTGCTTTCGATAATATAGAAGACTACCGAGACATAGAAACTCTAAATTTCTACCGTGAAATGACTAAAATAGGTCTTCCTAAAGAAAAAATTATGGAAGCTATTTATCGAATAAGCCGGGATAATGCCCGTACACCCATGCAGTGGGATGATAGTCCTTATGCTGGTTTTACTACCGGCATGCCCTGGATAAAAGTCAATCCAAATTATCCAGAAATAAATGTTGCCCATGATCTAAAAGACTCAAATTCAATATTCTATTATTACCAAAAAATAATCCGGCTTAGAAAAGAAAATTTAATTATGATCTACGGAGATTATCAGCTTATTTTAGAAGAGGATGAACATATTTACAGTTATTTACGTACTCTTAATAAAGACCGATTACTAATTATTCTTAACTTCTTTTCCAGCCAAACAATTTTTAATCTTCCGGAAAATATTAATTACCAAGAAAAAGAGCTACTAATCAGTAATTATAATGTTGAAGAAAAAGAAGATATTAATAATATATATCTACGCCCTTATGAAGCAAGATTATATAAATTATATTAATTGTTAGAATAAAAAAGGAGCAGATTCAAAACAAAATTTGCTCCTTTTTTATCTATATTATTTTTTTTATATTTTACTCACAAGTTATGGCTTCTACCGGACAACCATCGGCAGCCTCTTTGCATGATTCTATCGAATCATCTGGTACCTTGCCAACCTTTACTGTCGCTACATCATCCTTTACTTCAAATACCTCAGGACAGGTATCTTCGCATAATCCACACCCGGTACATAAATCTTTATCAACTACAGCTTTCATTTTATATTTTCCTCCTTCTATTATAATTACCAATTCTAAAAATTATTAGGTAATTAAGTTTAAATTCAACACTACTTTAATTTTATTTTCTTTGCAGTTATCGACCAAAAATTTCTTAATTATTTTATCAGATAATTCTTCTTATTAAAAGATAATTTATTTACAGCATTAAAAGTATACCTTAAAAAAGGATAAATTTCAAGTTTTTTAACAACTTTTTTATATGCCGTCAATAATCCTTATATCTCATACTCCAATAAATCCTCTGCTAATATAGTTTGGGGAAATACAGTCCGGACTTCAACAAGTAATTCGCTTTCAGTTATTGATGATTTATTATTACTTGAACTATAACGTGGACTAATGTGAGTTACTATCAATTTTTTAACCTGAGCTTTTTTAGCAACCCTGGCAGCTATTGTGGTAGTCGAATGAAAATTTCTCTTAGCTAGGTCTTCTTCCTGTTGGGAAAAAGTGGTTTCATGAATTAGGAGATCGGCACCTTTAGCAAAATACAGCAAATCTTCACAATAGGCAGTATCACCACAATAGACTATTTTTCTTCCTTTCCTAATTTTGCTTACAAAATCCTTACCCTGAAAGATTCTTCCATTAGGTAATTCAATTGTTTTGCCCTCCTTTAGAGTACGATAAATCGGGCCAGGAGGAATATTTAACCGGCGAGCTTTATCTATTAAAAAATGACTCCTGTCCTTTTTTTCTTCGACAGAATAGGCATAAGTTTTAATATTGTGATTTACTTCTGTGTATCGAACTATGTACTCCTCATCTTCCCAGATGATTCCCTCTGGTAAATTTGCTGGAATAATTTCTATCTCAATTTCATAAGGGATATAGGTTTTAGTTATATTTAAGGTTTCTTTTAAATATTTATCAAGACCTTCCGGACCAAATATTTGAATTTTTTGCTGATTTTTTCCGCCCCTTAAACCCCGGGAAGCTAATAGCCCGGGAAGTCCAAATAGATGATCCCCATGTAAATGAGAAATAAAAATCTTCTCTAATTTAGATACCTTTAAAGATGTTTTCTGAATCTGTTGTTGAGTGCCTTCTCCGCAATCCCATAACCATAATTTATTTTTATTAGTAAAGATAAGAGCAATAGAAGATACATTACGTTTCAAAGTAGGCATACCCGAACCGGTGCCTAAAAATATAACTTTCATTAATTTTCACCTAATTTCTTCATCATTTCTTCCACACTCGGTAGCCTGGCCTTTTAAAATTTCTATACCGTGCGGCAATGCCTCTAATACTATTTCCAAAGATTCTCTTACTCCTTTAGGACTGCCGGGTAAATTTATGATCAAACTTTCTTTTCTAATCCCTGCCACCCCTCGAGATAATATCGCTCGGTTGGTCTTCTTGAAACTTTCACTTCTGATAATTTCGCTAATCCCCGGAACTTCTTTTTCGATTATTGCCAAAGTAGCCTCTGGAGTGACGTCTCTTTTTCCTAAACCCGTTCCTCCGGTAGTTAAAATTAAATCGAGATGTAATTTATCAACTGCCTTTATCAACTCTGCTTGAATAATATCCTTTTCATCTGGAATAATTTGATAATATTTAACTTCTCCATTAACCTTCTTGACTACTTCTTTGATTACTTTTCCACTCAAATCTTCTCTCTCTCCTCGCGAGCCTTTATCACTTATGGTTAAAATCCCAACTTTAATCATTCTGAAACCACCTCAATTCCATCACCTGCTTTTACTTTTCCGCCCTTTAAAACGCGAGTAAAAATCCCTTCTCGAGGCATCACGCAATCCCCAATCTTTTTCCTTATTTCACAACCCTGGTGGCATTCTTTTCCTATCTGGGTTACTTCCAATAAAACATTTTCTCCAACTTTCAATCTTGTTCCCAAAGGAAGTTGATATAGAACAATACCTTCTACGGTTAAATTCTCAGCAAAGTCCCCATATTTTATTTTAAATCCCTTCCCTTTCATCTTATCAATACTTTCCACTCCTAATAAGCTAATCTGCCGGTGCCATTTGCCTAAATGAGCATCTTTTTCTAATCCGAAGTCCTCGATTAATAACCCTTCGGCTATCTCTTTTTTTACAGTTCCCTTCTTTTCGCTTCGACATATAGCTACTATCTTTCCTTTTGTTTTATCCATTTTATCCTCTTTCTCCTTATCATTTATCTGCATATTCAATCCCTCTTTTTTAATGGTCTCGAAAAATACCCACTCTTGCCTCCGCTTTTTTCTAAAAGATATATCGATTCAATAGCCATCCCCCTATCTACTGCTTTACACATATCATAAATGGTAAGACCAGCAGCTGCTACTGCAGTTAAAGCTTCCATCTCCACTCCGGTTTTGCCTATAGTTTTAACTTTAGATTGAATAATAATCTTATTTTCATTCTCATTAATTGTAAAATCAAGATCCACATTGGTGAGTATTAAAGGATGACACATGGGAATAATCTGGCTGGTCTTTTTAGCAGCCATAATACCGGCTACCTGGGCTACTGCCAAAACGTCTCCCTTGGCAATCTTTCTATCTTTAATCATCTTCAAAGTCTCTGGCTGCATAACTATAGAACTTTCCGCAATAGCTATTCGTTGTGTGTCTTCTTTGCCTCCAACATCCACCATATGCGCCCTTCCATTTTTATTAAAATGGCTTAGTTCTTTTTCTTTCATTTGCTATCCTCCAATTTTAGACATCTTAAAAGAGTCTCTATTTGAGAATTTCTCATTTAATTTATGGCCTTCGGATTTTATGCTTACTGCTTCTCCTATATTATTTCTTATTATTTTACTCCTGATTATTTTATCGTCGGTTTTTGCATTCCTAATTGCCTCCTTAATATCGATTTCTTTATTAGAGAAAAGGCATGGTCTTAGTTTGCCTTCGGAAGTTAGCCTTATCCGATTACAGGTTTCACAAAAATGCTGGCTCAAGGCAGTAATAAAACCTATAGTACCTTGACCACCTTTAATCTGGTAATATTTCGCCGGTCCATTTGCAGTACTAATTTTTACAGGATTTAGCAGATATTTCTTTATCAATTTCTCTTTTATTTCCTGAACCGAAATAAATTTATCTTCAAATTTATTTATTACTTCTTCCCCAGAGGGCATAAATTCAATAAAACGAATATTTAATGGTCTCTCTAGAGTTAATCTTACAAAATCTTCTACTTCATCATCGTTAATTCCCCTAATTAGTACGGTATTAATTTTGATAGGCAATAATCCTGCCTTTAAAGCAGAATCAATTCCTTTTAATGCTTTTTCTAAACTTCCCCCTCGAGTGATTTTTTTATATTTTTCTTCCTGCAGGGAATCTAAACTAATATTTACCCGATTCAGTCCAGCATCTTTTAATTTTTCGGCATACTCACTTAAGAAAAAACCATTAGTGGTTAAAGATATATCTTCTAATTTTTTAATCTCCCTTAATTTCTTAATAAAATCTACTATCCCCTCTCTAACTAATGGTTCTCCGCCAGTTATCCTAACTTTAGTTATTCCCAGGTTTACCGCCTCTTGTACAATTTCCACTATCTCCTCAAATCTTAAAATCTCTTGATGAGGTATAAATTCAAACTGTTTTTCAGGTTGACAATAAATACATCTATAGTTGCATCGATCCGTTATAGAAACCCGAAGGTAGGAAATTTTTCTGCCAAAATTATCTATTAGTTTATTCATTCTTTTAGTACCTTTCCGCTCTGAGAGAGGTCATATCCTCCCAAACTCAAAACCTTTTTTCTAAATTTTTCCGATCTAATAACAGTTAATAATTTTTGAACCTTTAAAGAAGAGTAGTATTCTTTAGGTATAATTATATCATATTTCTCTTTGACCACAGGTACAAAATCTAAATGGAAGGCTTTGGCAGCAGACAAAATCCCCAGGCCTGCATCTACGCTCCCCTCCGCTACGGCAGAAGCTACCATTAAATGGGTGTACTCTTCCTTATAATAACCCTGAATATCTAAAGGATTAATGCCTTTCTTTTTTAGTAGATAATCCAATAAGACTCTGGTTCCTGAACCTTTCTGCCTATTAATAAACTTTATATCCTTGTTAACTAAATCATCTATTCCTTTGATATTTTTTGGATTTCCTCTTTCTACCATTATCCCCTGTTCCCGGTATGTTAGATTCATAACTACCAATTCTCTCTGAGGAAGCATCTTTTTTATATAGGGGAAATTATATTCTCCACTCTCCGGATCCAATAGATGAGCAGTGGCAAGGTGGGTTCTTTTTTGTTTCAAAGCTAACAACCCTCCCATGCTTCCTACATTAAAGGACACTAAATTAAAATCCGAAAACTCTTCCTGTAGTTCATTTCTCAAAATATCTAAAACTAAATCATGACTCCCGGTCACAATGATATTATTCTTTATTCTATTTAAATCTTCTAAAAGTTCAGCTCTTACTTCTTCTCCAAAATCTATGCCTTCTTTAAGTAAAGGAATACGAATCAAGGCATCTGCTTCTACCAAAGAAGTAAGCACTCCCGCTCCTCGGGAAAGAGGATAGGCCATTATTTTCCCATCTATATTTCCTAATTTTACTCTCAAGAATTCTTCATCTCCTAAACGGGAAACCACTTTGTGGGCCATGTGGACTTTAATTTCTTCCCGCCTTTTTACAGTTAATCCTAATTGACGGAAAACCAAAGGTTTTAAAAATTGTTCCGCGGAGATAATCGCCGAGACCGGGTAACCGGGAAGCCCGATAAGAGGAGTGTTATCAATGATTCCCAAAATTGTCGGTTTTCCGGGCATAATGGCCACTCCGTGGACTAAAACCTCACCTATGCTTTTAACAATCTCGGAAGTAAAATCTTTAGAACCAGCAGAGGAACCGGCAAGGACCACTACTATATCATTTTGTTGTTTGGTCTTCTGTAAAACTTTTTTTAAATCTTGGGGAATATCTTTCACTATTTCGTATACTCTTGCCTCTCCTCCCCACTCGTAAATCAAACCTTTAATTATTTTGGAATTATACTCAATAATTTTACCAGGACTAATTTCTTCCCCTGGTGGAATCAATTCATCACCAGTAGGTATAATTGCTACCTTGGGCTTTCTGCGGGCAAAAAGTTGGTTTACCCCCCCTGCCAATAAAGCTCCAATATCTACCGGACGAATTTTATGATTTACAGGGATAATTAACTGATTAGCTACTACATCTTCCCCAATGTTGCGGATATGTTGCCCTGGGGAAACTGCCGAAAATATTTTAATTTCTTTAATATTTTCTTTTTTTGAATCATCGTTAAAATCATTAGAAATATCTTTGTTCTTCTCTCTTTTAAATTCATTTAAAGGATTTATATCCTCAATCTTTATCACTGCATCAAAACCGAAAGGAATGGGATTACCGGTATTTATAAAATGAAAGTCTTGATTAATCTTTAAAGTAATAGGAGAAGATTCGGAAGCTTCATAAGTATCCCTTGCTCTGACCACTACCCCATCCATAGCTGCAGCTTGATAATAAGGAGAGGATATCCTGGCAAAAATTGGTTCTGCGCTAATCCGCCCCAAGGAGTCTTCGGTAGAAATTAATTCTCCTTTTAGAGGCTGAGTAAGTTTGTATTTTAACAAAGTTTTATAAAATTTTTCTTGAGCTTCTTTTAAAGTTAATTTACTTAAATAAATATTTCTCTTCAAGCCATTCCCTCCTCTTAAAAAATATTCCTAACTCTATATCCTAACTTAAAACAATTTAGCCACTACTTTACTGCCTTTTTCTACTCCTTCGATATTCAATCCTATTTTTATTAAACCTGATGCTCGAACCATAGTAGAAATTAATCCTGATTTTCCCAAAATAGGCTCAGCATAAAATTTTTTATCTTTTTCGTATATAAATACCCGGATATAATCTTCTCTTCCCGAATCTGACACCATATTGCAGGTCAACTCTACTTCTATTTCTTTGGCAGAATTATAATTATATTGTCCCCCCTGTAACAGGCTAATCAAAGGCCGTACAAAAAGGTCAAAGATTATCATCGCTGAAACCGGATGACCGGGTAAGCCGAATATCGGCCTATTATCAGATATGGCAAGTATGGTAGGTTTCCCCGGTTTTACTGATACTCCATGAACCAACACACCGGGTTTCCCTAACCTATTAAGCACTTCCAGGGTAACATCTCTTACCCCTACTGAACTTCCACCGGAAATAATTACCGCTTCTACCTTATCTTCTTTGATAGTCTTTTTTATCTCCTGCTCTAATAGAATAACTTCATCTTTAATAATCCCTCTATAAACGGGGATCCCGCCAGCCTCTTCAATACAGGCTCCAAGGGTGTAAGAATTTATATCCCTTATCTGCCCTATTCGAGGTTCGCCTTCAGCCGGAATTATTTCATTACCCGTTGAAATAATAGCAATTTTTGGCTCCCTATAGATTTTGATATTAGTTTTTCCTATTCCAGCTAAAACTCCTATATCCTGCGAACGTAATCTGCTTCCTTTTCTTAAAATAATTTCTCCTGTTTTTAGATCTTCATCCTCCCGGACTACATTTTCCCAGGGAGAAATTGACCTCCTTGCCTCAATGGTAGTATCATCAATCTGTTCAGTATATTCTACCATCATCACCGCATTTGCTCCCTCGGGTAACATTCCTCCGGTGGAAATTTTCGCCGATTCTCCGGGGTTGATCTTAAATTCAGGTTTAGCACCCATCTTTATTTCTCCTACAATCTTCAAATAGGAAGGTAAACTATCAGTTGCTCCAAAAGAATCTTCTGCCCCAATGGCATAACCATCCATTGTAGAACGATTAAAACCAGGCAGATTAACGGGTGCAACTACCTCTTCTGCTAAGATTCTGTGTAAGGCAGTTTTAATATCGACTACTTCTATATTACTCTGAGTTATTTCCTTTAAATTTAAATGACTTTTTAGCATCGCAATTACCTCATTCGGGGTACTAACTTTAAATAAGGGTTTTACCATGTTCGCTCTTTATCTCCTAATTATTGATTTTTTATATTGTTTTGCAAATATCTTTTTTTAAAAATTAATATAATTTTACTGCCGAAGCTTTAAAGGTTAAATAAACTTTGCTTCCCAGATTGAGATTCATCTTAAAAAATGACTCTCTGGTAATAATCACCACTAAAGGGATACCAATATCTATTTCTAATTTTACCAAGTGATTTTGCTCGATAATCTTGGTTATTTTCCCCAAAAAGGAATTTCTGGCACTGGATTGAAACTGTTCATAAGATAAGATTATATCTCTGGGGTCAATAGAAATATATGCCAGACCATTTTTTTCACTTACTATAGCAAATTTTATATTTCCCGCAGTTTTAAACCATTTTAAGTTATCTTCTTCTATTATTTCTCCCCGAAGAAGATTTTCCGGAACTTGTTTAATAATTTTACCATCCAAAAGGGAAATCACTTCATCAGCTAACCGATAGGCCTGGGAAAGGTCGTGAGTAGTAAATATTACAGTGGTTTTAATCTCTTTCTTTATTTTTTTAATCACTCTTTCCACTACATCTATGTGCTTTTGATCTATACTTGTGGTAGGTTCATCTAAAAAAAGAATTTCTGGCTCTATTACTAAGGCTCTGGCAATTACCACTCGTTGAGCTTCTCCACCTGATAATTGGTTTGCTTTTCTATCTTTAAAACCGGAAAGTCCTACTATATTTAAAGCACTTCTAATTCTACTTTTTTGAACTTTAGGAGGAATTGATCTTATTTTTAATCCATAGACAATATTATCATAGACTGTAGAATGAAATAAGAAAGGATCCTGATTTACTAAAGTTATTTTCCTTCGAATCTCTAAGGTATCTTTATTTGATTTATTGGTAATTTCTTGATCATAAAAAAATATTTGACCTTCGTCTGGTTTCTCTAATAAATTTAAAATATTGAGTAAGGTGGTCTTGCCCGACCCGTTTGGACCGACAATAGCGTAAATCTTACCCTCTTGAAAATTCAAATTATCTACATCTAATACAATTTTATTATTATAAACTTTTTTTAAATCTCTAACTTTAAATATTAATTTATCCATATTTTAAGTTTACACTCTCTTACTTTGAAAATAGTGGAGTAAAATATTTATACTAAAGGCGACAAATAATAATATAATTCCCAGGGCAATAGCAAAACCAAACTCTCCCTTGGTACTCTCCAGGGCAATGGCAGTGGTCATAACCCGGGTACTTCCTTTTATATTTCCTCCCAACATCATAGCGGCCCCAACCTCGGCAATTACTCTTCCAAATCCGGTAATTACCGCAGCTAACACTGCATAACGGGCTTCTTTAATTACCATCCAGGCAGATTGGGCTTCGGTTGCTCCTAGAGTTAATGCGGTATTCCTAACCCTTTTATCAATTCCCTGTACTGCCGAATGAGTGAGAGCAATAATTATAGGGACAGCTAGTATAAACTGACCGATAATCATAGCTGAAGGGGTATATAATAATTCAAAGATTCCCAATGGTCCTCTTCGAGAAATTAAAGAATAAACAATCAGCCCTATAACTACTGTTGGTAAGGCCAATAGGGTATTCACTAAAGCTACACTAAATCTTTTTCCCCAATAATCTTTTACCGCCATTAAAAATCCTAAATATACTCCCAATAATGAAGCTAAAATAACAGCAGTCAAAGATACTCTTAATGAAAGTAAGACAATGTTGAATATTTCACTATCTAAAGTAAAGATTAATTGAAAAGCTTTATGTATCCCTTCGATAATAAAACTCAAAATAGCACCTCGATATAAAAATTTACCAATTTACCAATTGACCGATTGACCGATTTTGTTGGTTGCACGGTTAACCACTCTTCTAGTTTATCGGTTAAGGATTAGCTAATCAGTCATCAGTAAGAAAGGCGTATTGCAATACGCCCCTACTTACTGAAAACCGAGAACTGAAAACTGTAAACCAAACCAACTAATTAACTAATTAATTAATTAACTAACTGCTTGGTAAATTGGGTAATTGGTCAATTGGTCAATTTTTATTTAATTATCATTGGATGGAAAAGGATTTCTCCGTCAATTTCGTATTCTCTAATAATTTTTTGTCCTTCTACGGAAGTAACCCAGGCTATCAACTGCATGGCTTCCATATACTTCACATGGGGATACCGGTCAGGATTGACAGCTATTACTCCATAAGGATTAAAAAGTAGTGGATCTCCTTCACTAAGAATAACTAATCCTATCTTATTTTTATAGGCAATAAAGGTTGCTCTGTCACAAAGAACATAGGCCTGTTTTTCATCGGCAATTTGTAAGGTTGCACCCATTCCTTGACCTGCTTCCATGTACCATTCTCCCTCAGGGACAATGTTGGCAATTTTCCATAAACCTTTTTCTTTTTGATCGGTACCAGAATTATCTCCCCGGGATACAAAAAAAGCTTTTTGATTAGCTATCTTGGTCAAGACAGAAGCTGCGCTTTTTTCCTCTTTAATTTTTGCCGGATCATTAGATGGTCCAAGTACAATAAAATCATTATACATGACATCTCTACGATTTACTCCATATTCATCCTGAATGAATTTATCTTCTGCTTCTCGAGCGTGTACAAATAATACATCTGCATCTCCATTCTCCCCCAATTTCATAGCTGCCCCTGTTCCTACCGCAATAACATCTACTTTAATATTATATTTCTCCTCAAAAGGCGGAAGTAACTTAGCTAATAAACCTGAATTTTCTGTGCTGGTAGTCGTAGCCATTTTTAAGTGAATTGGTTCAGCGAAAACCGTACCCATGAATAATAAACTAATACTTAATATCAATATTACTTGAAAAATAATGTTTTTTTTCATTTTTCTGAGATACTCCTTTTTACTAATTTTATTTTTTAATTTTAATTAAACACCAAACAAAAAAAACCAACACTATGTCCGGTGTTGGTTAATAAGTTTAATTCATAATATCAGTCCTCCTTTCCAAACACGGGAGGAATAAGAGTTTCCTCTTATTCCTTATCGGCTAATCCACCATCGTTTTCACTTTAGGTGTGATAGCTCGGAGATTATTTTTTTATAAAAGAACGATAAGTAAGAAATATCTTTAAATATTATAATATTTTTTCAGTATTTAAGCAAGAATTTAAATATAGTATTGAGTATATAGTATCAAGTATCTCGCATTTAGTTAGCTAGTTAGTTGGTAAACTAGTTAAGACAGTAAAAAAAGAAAGGGATTAGTTTTTACAATTTTTGACATTGGGGACAGATAAATGAGCTTCTACCTTCTATTCTTACAACTTCTATAGAATGCCCACACTTTATACAAGGTTCTCCTTTTCGGGCATAAACCTGTAATTTTTTTGCAAATTTTCCTTTTTCGCCATCTGTATCTCGATAAGCTTCGTCAGCTACCGTACTCCCCCGAAGTTCAACTGCTTCACTTAACACCAGCTTAATCTGCTGATACAAATCTCTAATTTCTTTTTTATTGAGAGAGGAAATCAATCGTAAAGGATGGATATTCGATCTATACAGCACTTCATTAGCATAAATATTACCTAATCCCGTGATAAATTTCTGATTCATTAAAAATGGTTTTATCTTACCTTTTTTCTTTTTATTTAATACCTGAATAAAAACTTCTTCTGTGAAATAATCCTCCAAAGGTTCAACTCCCAATTTAGTTATGCTTTCTACTTTGTCAATGTTGGAAACTAAAAATATTCTTCCGAATCTTCTAACATCATTAAAAACTAATTGAGTATTATCTGTAAAAGTAAAAATAAGATGGTTATGCTTGGGTTTAATTTCTTTCTCTGTAATTTTATTATCATAAGGATAGATTAACAGTCCGGTCATCCCCAGATGAACTATCAATTTATCTTCTGAATCTAGATAAATAATAATATATTTCCCGCGACGGTCTACTTCTTTAATCTTTTTTCCCTTTATTTTAGTAATAAACTCTCCTAAGGAGGGTTCTTTTACTATTTTATCAACATTTATTACTGCATCTTTTATCTGTTTATTCTTAATTTTTTCCTGAAGGCCTCTCCTGATAGTTTCTACTTCTGGTAATTCAGGCATTATCATCACCTCGTTACAAATTAACAAATTAACCAATTCACCAATTTACCGATTGCTAATCATAGGTTAATGTCTTCTATTATTTTTTTTACTTCTCCCAAATTATTTATAACATTTTTTCTTTTTTTTGTATTGCTGCGGTCTAAATAAATAGCATTCATTCCGGCTTTCTGGGCAGCTAAATAATCAAATTCCCAATGATCGCCCACATGCAATATTTGTTCAGGGTGTACATTTAAGGATTTGGATATCTTTGAATATATCTCAGAATTTTTCAATTCTTTAAAATCGGATAAAGCAGAAAAGCTAAATTTAAAATATTTTTCCAGTTTTTTCATTTTGGGAATTAAAAATTCACGAGGCATTGCAGTAATAACAATAAGGATAAAATTCTTCCTTAATTCTTCTAAAAGGGGGATTGCTTCAGGAAATATCTTAACTTGAGATTCGTATTTTTCGAAAATCTTATTAGGGGATATTTCTAAGCTAAAATAAGAGATCCAATAATTAATATCATACCAATTTAAGTTACGTTCGCCGAGTTTAGTATATTCTTCTTTTACCAGTTTTAAGCTCTCTTCAAAACTAATATTCTTTTTTCTAGCTACCAATTCAGGTATTTCTTTAAACCATATCAAGTCATTATATTCTAAATCTACCAGAGTACCATCTACATCAAACGAAATAATTTTAAGAGTATTCTTACAATTCTCCAATTTACCAATTCTCCAATTTACCAATTGACCGATTAATTTAGTTAGCCAGTTACCCGGTTAATATTAATTAGTCAATTACCTAATTGCTGATTAATGTAGCAACACGGCGTGCCCTGTTGAATCAAATAGACATTATGTGTCGTGCCTAAAGCAGGATAGACCGTTTAATAGGCAATACGCCCCTACTTCTCTCCGCAAACTTGCAACTTGTAACTCGAAACTGATTACTAATCACTCATTACTTATCACTGTATCCTACATTATACAATAAAATCCAGAAAATAAAAAATCCCGGCAGCGTCCTACTCTCCCACAGAAAAACTGCAGTACCATCGGCGCAGGAGGGCTTAACTACTGTGTTCGGGATGGGAACAGGTGTGA
>Ga0209386_1000191_pt1 | contig 31671 bp, 28 predicted proteins | sample NGEPertwo_FD_184510 | JGI IMG/M metagenome (GOLD analysis project Ga0209386, IMG submission 184510) | Arctic peat soil microbial communities from the Barrow Environmental Observatory site, Barrow, Alaska, USA - NGEE Permafrost154B-two... | ecosystem: Environmental > Terrestrial > Soil > Wetlands...
ATCGCGTTATGGAAAAATACAGGCATTTACGCATAATGCGAATAATTATGGCTAATCAAAATGAAGATCCTACTGATGAAGGGTTAGTAGCCTAGATATCATGGCAAAAACTTTTGACTGTCAAGTATAATAAAGAAGGCTATTAACGATTCAAGCTCGTTAACAGCCTTCTCTATTATGGTTGTTTAAAAAGGAAGTCCTATTCTTCGAATGAGTGCAAATCCCACTCGTTTAGCGAGTGGCAGAAATACTTTGCGTGCCAGAGGGAGACCAACACGTTGGACGAGAGGCATACCCACCTTGCGTGCTATGGGAGGGCCAAGGCGTTGGACGAGGGGAATGCCTATTTTACGTCCCAAGGAAGGTCCGAATTGCCGCATGATCAATGGTCCGTATTGTTTCAGCATAACTCCTGCTTGCTGTTGCCAGAGATTAGAAGACTTTGCCGGAGAGGCAGAGAGAATTTTTAGATGAACAGGAGAAGCTGGTTGGGCTACTGGCTGAATGCTCGGTTTAGCTACCGGCGTAGCAATTTGAGGTTGAAGAGGTAAGGGTCCTGGTCCTGAACTCTGAACAGGGTTAGGAGCCTGTCGCTGAACCGGAGAGAATCTGTTATAATGATTTGGATAAAAGCCTCTTTGTTGCCCCAACAATGACATGGGTAAGCCCCCTTTATCTTAAATGTGAGAATTATTTAGATTATAGTACACGGTATGCATTATATGGATAAAAGTTCCATAATAGTAATTATATAGAAATATATGTGTAAAGACACATTGTTCCTGTGAACGTTATGGAGGTTGAAATGAGCAATCGTTATGATTTAGAAAAACTTATTATGATCTTGCCAATTTTGGCAAGAACAACAGGTGGATACGCAACGATTACCGACTCTGGAGGACGACGATTATGTACGGTCGATTGGAATGGAACGGAAATAAAGGATCTAAATGATGAGATATACGATCTGGCGAGAGATGCAGGTCAACAGGAGCGTCCGTTAATTGGTGTTTCTCAAATAGTAGATCAGGCAGATGCATGGGCATTGCCAATCGGTGACTATGTCTTGGCGTGCAGCAATGTGGAACGACTTAAAAGAGAACAAAAATTTCTTGATGCATTAATAAAAGCGCTCCCAATGATTGCACAGGTGGCAGGTGGAGAAGCGGTAATTTTTAACGATATGGGTGAACGATTATTAAGTTATTATTCGAATGGAACAGAGAGACATCAGCTGAAGGGGAAAGTGAGTAAACAGGCCAGACAAGCTATGATATCCCAGGAGCCTGTTGTAGGGAAATCCTTTTCGGTAAACGGTGCAATGGCGGTGCGTATTCCTATTTCAGAGAAAATAGGCTTCGGATTTAATAATGAAAATGTAGCTCGTCAACATCAAAAATTATATGATGAAGTGAAAAAATTTCGAAGTGCAAAATATTGTTTTGAGGATATCATAGGGGAAAGTGAAGTATTAGCAAAAACAAAAAGTATGGCAAAGTTTGTTTCAGATGGTGTTTCCTCAATTCTTATTTATGGAGAAACGGGAACTGGAAAGGAATTGTTTGCTCAATCAGCCCATAATGCTAGTGAACGCCGATCTCAACCGTTTGTGGCATTGAACTGTGGGGCTATACCTGCTTCACTCATTGAAAGTAATCTGTTTGGTTATGAAGAGGGTGCCTTTACCGGAGCGAAAAAAGGGGGAAGCATTGGTGCTTTCGAACAAGCGAATGGGGGAACGATCTTTCTAGATGAAATTAGCGAGATGGAAATTAGCATGCAAACCAAATTGCTTAGAGTACTTCAAGAAAGAGAAGTAGTACGGGTTGGAGGATATAAGGCTGAAAAAATTGATGTTCGAGTTATTGCTTCGACTAATAAAGAGTTAAACGATCTTATAGCCGATGGGAGGTTTCGGCAAGATCTGTTTTATCGCTTAAATGTAGTCCAGATAAAAATTCCTTCATTAAGAGAGCGTCTTGGGGATATTGATTTATTGGCAAGGTATTTTATCCAAAAGTATGCTTTATCCTTTGGTAAACCTGTTGAGGATATCGACATTGGAACATTAAAGATATTGAAAAACTATCCTTGGCCGGGAAATGTCCGTGAACTCCAGAACTGCATTGAATCCGCTATGAATATGGTGCGGGAGGAGTCAATACTTCTACCTGAACATTTGCCTCCTTATTTACGACAAGGTCAAAGGGCTTTGAAAGAATCCAGGGTAGTTGAGATTGGGAATGAAGCGTTCAATTTAAAAGAAGCAATGTCAAGAACGGAAAAGTTAATTATCCAAAAGGCGTTAGAGATGGCCAAATATAAAAAGGTCAAAGCCGCCCGCATTCTGGGAATAAGTACTGCGACCTTATGGCGGAAACTGACTGAGTATGGGACTGAACGAGAGTGAACTCGTTCAGCTTAAGATAAATATACATAACGATTTCATTAATGAAACGAATAGTTGCATAATCGATATTATATCTTATTTATATTCTGTCAATAGATAAAACCATTTCAAAAGTGAATCAGTATCCTGTCTTTTATCATAATAAGAAGATCGAATAATCCCATAATACCCTTAAAATACTTTAAAAACTCTTAAATATGAGGGGTAAAGGTATTTTAGGGGTATAAATATTGGCACAGATTTTGCAATGATATATAACAAGTAGTGGTTATGATAGAAATAGTGAGTTAAAAGCAGAACTTGTAACTGAATAAAGAAGGATTAAGGGATGTGTCGGGTTAGAATGAAGAACTTAGTTGTGGTTCGGAGCGGTGGTGACCTGGCAACAGGGATTATTCATCGGATCTGGCGGGCTGGTTTTGAGGTTGGGGTCACTGAGATGCCTTATCCCATGGCTATAAGAAGAACTGTCTCCTTTGCGGAAGCGGTCTATTCTAACGTGACTGAGCATGTCCACGCCGTTATTGAAACTAAACGAGGTCACCATTTAGGACGACGGGTTTTATATGCGCCTGTTTCAGGCCTTTTCAGAGGATGCCATCAGACGTTAATAAATAATAAATGTTTTAACATCTTAGCATATAACGTGGTAGGAGGCGATAGTGGTGAGTAGATTTGAGTATTATAGACCAAAATGTTTAGACGAGGCATTTAAGCTGATGGCAGAAAATCCTGATTACAGCTTATTGGCAGGTGGGACAGATTTAATGGTCAAGCTTAAAGATAATATGGTTAAACCGACGGCAGTTATAGATCTTGATGGGCTCCAAGAACTTAAAGGGATAAACTTTGAAGCAGGACGGATTGTGGTGGGTGCTTTAACGACCCACACTCAACTTGAACAATCTGAAATTATTAATAAACATGCTGTAGCGCTAGTGAAGGCTGCTGGGATAGTCGGTTCTCCCCAAATTCGAAATAAGGGAACGGTCGGTGGAAATATAGGCAATGCTTCACCTGCGGCGGACACGGTACCAGTCCTCATTGCACTTGGAGCAGAGGTTGCCTTGTCGAGTAAGGAAGGGGTGAAAACGATTCCGTTAGAAGAGCTGTTCCTAGGTCCAGGGCGTACTGTGCTAAAGCCCGGTGAGCTAATTACAAGTATTTCTTTTAAAGTGGCCACTCATCAAGGGTGCAGTTTTCAAAAGCTGGGGAAACGTAAAGCCTTGGCCATTTCAGTTATTAATGCATGTGCTTCGATGGAAATAGATCCAGAAACCAAGGTCATTAAAAAGGTAAGAATTGCTTTAGGATCAGTTGCAGCCACCGCGGTCAGGGTGTCAGAGGGAGAAGTGCTCCTAGAAGGAAAATATTATTCACCTGAACTGATTAATGAAGTTGCAGAGGTAGTTGGGGAGGCTATTAAGCCCATTGATGATGTTCGTTCTACAGCAGTATATCGGAAACTGGTAGCTAGGGTATTGGTGAGACGTGCCCTGGAAGAGGCTTGGAGTCAAATTGCCAGCTACTAAGGGGGGATAAGACTATGTCAAAACTAACAATAAACTTCGTATTGAACAACCAAAAGATGAGTGCTCAGGTTGAATCAGATATGCGGTTAGTTGACTTTTTGCGTGATGAAATGGGATTAACGGGTACCAAATTTGGGTGCGGCGAAGGAGACTGCGGCGCTTGTACGGTGATTATAGACGGTCAGACAGCTAATTCTTGTTTAGTGTTAGTTCCACAAATTGAGGGTAAGGAAGTGACTACTATTGAGGGAATTGGTAGTTATGAGCACTTACATCCCCTACAGGAAGCATTTATCGAAGAAGGAGCTGTACAGTGCGGCTTTTGTACCCCGGGGATGTTATTGTCAGCTAAAGCTTTGCTTGATGGGAACCCAAACCCAAAGCGTCTCCAAATTATTCGTTCGATATCAGGGAACCTTTGCCGATGTACCGGATATACCAAGATAGCAAATGCCATAGAAAAAGTCGTTAAGACCAAAAGCTAACAGCAGAGAGGAGCTGAATAGGGTGCAGGAATTGAATGTCGTCGGAAAATCAGTAATACGTAAGGATGCTCTGGATAAGGTATTGGGAAAAACCCAATATAGCGGAGACATCAAGTTGCCAGGCATGCTTCATGTAAAGGTTTTACGTAGTCAAGTTGCTCATGCTACTTTAAAAAATATTGACTGCCTAGCAGCGCAATTACTGCCAGGCGTTCATGCAGTTTTAACGGCAAAAGATGTTCCCGCGAGTAACAGTTATGGTATTATCCTCAAGGATGAAGCTGTGCTGGTGATGGATAGGATTCGTAAGATTGGGGACGCATTAGCAATTGTTGCTGCTGAAAGTGAGGAAATTGCCCTCCAGGCACTGTCTCTTATTCAAGTTGAATTAGAGGAGTTGCCAGCGGTGTTTGATGCAGAAGAAGCTATGAAAGCAGAAGCGCCAAAGGTTCATGAAAAAGGAAATATTCAATCTTTGAGAAAGATTTGCAAAGGGGACATTGAGACGGCGTTTGCCCAAGCGGACATTGTCGTTGAAACTATCTATCGTACGCAAATGCAGGAACATGCTTATATAGAACCCGAGGTGGGAGTCGCTTATTTGGACGGTGATGTTGTAGTTCTGCTTGTCTCTACTCAGAATCCACACTATGACTGTATAGAGGTCGAACGGAATCTTGCTTTACCGCGCAATAAGGTGAGAATTGTACAAGCCCCTACTGGTGGAGGGTTCGGCGGTAAGCTGGACATTTCAGTACAAATCTATTTGGCCCTTCTGGCAATTCGCACAAAGCGGCCAGTGCGTTTAGAGTATACCAGAGAGGAATCTTTTGTTGCCTCTACAAAGCGTCATCCCTATGTCATTGATTATAAAACGGCAGCCGATAAGTATGGCAAATTAATGGCTATCGATGTGACTATTATTGGTGATACGGGGGCGTACGCATCCTATGGTCCTGGTACATTGACCCGATCGGCTGTACATGCGACCGGTCCGTATGAAGTGCCAAATGTCAAGGTCTATGCGTATACCGTCTATACAAATAACCCAACAGCTGGAGCATGCCGTGGTTTCGGAGTACCTCAGTTAGCGTTTGCTCACGAACAGCAAATGGATATGATCGCACTAAAAGGAGGGATCACTCCAATTCAAATCAGGTTATTGAATGCTTTACAGCCAAATAGTCAAACAGGTACCGGCCAAGTCTTAGACTCTGGTGTGGGTCTTATAGCGACGATTAAAGCGGCCCAAGCCAAGGCGCAGGAAGTTCTTGGGCCAGTCTGATAGGCAAGGAGGTGCTAATGGGATGAAAAAAAGAGGTATTGGTATAGGCTGTATGTGGTACGGGATCGGAAATACTGGTTTGCCGAATCCTGCAGGCGCCTTTGTAGATTTGATGGATAACGGTACCGTTAACCTAATGGTCGGAGCCGCTGATATTGGACAAGGCTCTAACACAATCTTAGCTCAAATTGTTGCAGAAGTAATCGGCGTGAATTTTGAAGATATTTTGGTAACGTCAGCAGATACAGGGGTTACTCCGGACGGGGGAGCGACATCTGCCAGTCGTCAAACTTATATATCCGGTAATGCGGCACACTTGGCAGCGCAAGAAGTGAAGCAGGTGCTGGTAGAAGAAGCCGCTGAATTGTTTGGGGTAGAGACAGAACAAGTCACTATTCGAGATCGTCAGGTGTTTATTAAGGGCTTTGAACAGAATTGCAAGAGTATTCAGGAAGTGATCGGAGGCTGTCGAAAAAAGGGTAGAACGACCCATGGGCATGGCCAGTTTAATCCGGGAACCACAGGGTTGGATGCAGAAACTGGAGCAGGTAGCCCATATGGTACCTATGCTTTCGCTACTCAGATCGTTGAAGTTGAAGTGGATACGGAAACTGGTCAAGTTGAAGTGCTCCATATTATTGCAGCTCATGATGTGGGTAAAGCCATAAATCCTTTACATGTTGAGGGACAGATTGAGGGTGGCAGTGCCATGGGATTAGGTTTTGGACTTTATGAAGAGGTTAAAACGTTCGATGGAAAGATTAAGACGCCTTCATTTGCAACTTACTTGATCCCGACCTCTATGGATATTCCTATCGTATACCCGTTAATTGTTGAAGAACCAGCAGGAAGTGGCCCATTCGGAGCCAAAGGAGTGGGAGAACCTGCCCTTATTCCCACTTCAGCAGCAATTGCGAACGCAGTTTTTAATGCAGTGGGCGTTCGGATTACTGAATTGCCTATAACGCCAGAAAGGGTGTTAGCTCAACTAAGAGAAAACAAGAGTAAGATTTCAAGGAGGACAAATTGATGGCAACGATAGCTCTAACTAACATTGGAACACTGGTAACCGGGGATATTCAACAACCACTGAGCAAAGCAACTACGATTGTCGTCCAAGGCAGCCTAATTGCCAAGATCGGAAACGCGGATATCCTCAAAGGCTTCAAAATAGAAAAAACGATTGATGTGGCAGGTATGACAGTTACGCCAGGGTTGATCGACTCACATGTTCATCCGGTTATTGGAGATTATACTCCTCGCCAAAAAACGCAAGATTATCTTAATGGAGCCGTCCATGGTGGCGTAACAACGTTTATCTCAGCAGGTGAACCCCACTTTCCTGGACGACCAAAGGATCCCGCTGGAACAAAGGCATTAGCAATATTAGTTCATAAGTCCTTTAATAACTTACGTACTTCAGGTCTGAAAGTTCATGGAGGAGCGGTAATTCTGGAAAAGGGACTCGTTGAAGCTGATTTTGCGGAGATGGCAAAGGAAGGTGTCTGGCTTGTCGGGGAAGTCGGCTTGGGTAGTGTAAAGAAACCTGAAGATGCTGCACCAATGGTCAAGTGGGCCAAAAAATATGGGATGAAAATCGCTATGCATACTGGTGGAACTTCAATTCCTGGAAGCTCAACGGTTACCGCAGATGATGTCATTGCTGTACAACCGACGGTAGTTTCACATGTTAATGGAGGACCTACGGCGATTTCTCCTGCCGAAATAGAAAAGTTGATTAACAATACAGCTTTGCCGCTCGAGATTGTTCAATGCGGCAATCCAAAGATTGCTGCTTTAACCGTCAGTAAATTGGCAGAGAAAGATGCTTTGGATAGAGTCATCTTCGGAAATGATTCTCCTTCCGGAACGGGAATTATTCCTTTGGGAATCTTACGGAATATAAGTTTTATAGCTTCCATGACGGATATTCCTGCTGAAAAAGTCATTGCAATGGCTACAGGTAATACTGCACGTGTCTTTGGTTTGGAGACTGGTCTTATCGTTGAAGGTAAAGAAGCTGATTTGGTAATAATGGATGCCCCCATGGGCTCAATAGGAAATAATGCTTTAGAAGCGTTTAAAGCAGGTGATTTGGCAGCAGTGGCGCTTGTTATGGTCGATGGAGTTATTAAAGTTACTAAGAGCCGTAACACTCCCCCTTCTCAACGTGATTATTCTGTAGAGTAAATTTTTAATTAATTACATCACAGGGACGACGGGAGGACAGAATCAAAATGGTAGTTGTGATTGACATTGAGTTATGTAAGGGCTGTGGCGTTTGTAGCAAGGAATGTCCCAACAAGGCTATCCTAATTAAGGATAAAATAGCTTATATTCAAGATAGTTGTACCAGCTGCGGGATCTGTACAAGAGTATGTCTTTTCAGCGCAGCAACTATGAATAGCGAAATTAAAGAAGGGGCAGTAAAATGCGCCTCCTGCCCCGTACAATGCGAGATCCTAGAAGGATACACGGGAGCCTGCCAGCGCTATCGGAATGATGCAGGGCAGCTTATCAGAAACCGAAAATTAGTGACTGATGTTACGACTGGAGGACCACTAATTACTGCAGTTGGTGCTGGAACAGCCTATCCTTGCTGTCGTCCAGCACCGTATATTGCCCAGGATACCGTTGACGGCGTAGAGATGGTTACAGTCGTAACCGAAGCACCTTTAAGTTACAGTGGGATTAAGGTCAAGATTGATACCAATTTGTTTGTAGGTGAAGAAGGTACTAAGGTTAAGCGCAATGGCAAAGTCATAGGAATGGTTGATACCGAAGAGTACGGTTCTAAGATGCTTTCGATCGGCGGAGCAAACCTTCTGACAGGCAAAGATGGATTTATAGTTGCTAGAACTATTGTGGAAATTGCCAATAAAGAACGAGTAACGTTGAAGGTTGATAATAACACGTTGGAGCTTCAAGTTGGTTATGCACCAATTATTAACGGGGTAGAAGATACGAAGATGCGGGTTGGCTGTGGAAGTGCAACGATTGGTATGTTCGCTACAATGCTCCAAGAAGTTGTCGATGAAGCGATCATCCTTGATCACCATGTGGTTGGCCTGCTATCAGAACATATGGCTGGGGGAGCAGTTGGTATGAGCTGGAGCGGAGTAATTCCTAATGCTAGACGGAGTACACGGGGACGTTACTTTGGGGAACATGGTCAAGGGTGGGGCGGAACAAATATAGAAAATCCAAAGAATGCAATTAAATCAGTTGACATGTCACGGGCTAAGCAAAGCATGAAAGTACTGGTAACCGAGACAACTGGAACAATGTCGGCTCTATTCGAAGTACAAATAGATGGTTCCGTGCTTGAAATACCAATGTCAAATGAAGTGAAGAAGGCAGTTGATGCTATCCACGATACGTGTGAGGATGCACGAGTTTCTGCTCTCTATGTTGGAGGAACAGGTGGGAGCGCGCGTGCTGGTGTGGCTGTAAATCCACTTAAAGTAACCCAGGCTGTTCATAACGGAGATGCATTATTGACTATTGGTGGTGCTAAGGTTTATGTGCTCCCTGGTGGAGGAATTAACTTCATGGTCGATGTAGAAAAAGTAGTTCCCAAAGCCTTTACTTGGGTTCCCACACCTGCTACTGTTGCTCCAGTAGAATATACAATGACTTTGGAAAAGTATCGGGAAATTGGAGGCCATATCCAGGCGATCCAAAAGCTAAGCCAGATCGTCTCTCAAATAGATTAATCGGGAGAAGGTAGGATAATGATCAAGGTCTTATCCGAAGATAGGGTATTCCTGAATTGTGGCCCGGTTCAAATGACGCTAATGGCTAGAGCACAAGGCCTCGTAATGACAGCGCAACTGCAAGAAGCTGCTGCGTATGGGATAAAGATTCTGTCAGAGTTGGCCGAGGTCCCAAAACAAGTAAGAGATGTTCTAACGATAAGTGAACAGAATCTTAGTGACCTTCCCTTATCTTTACGGTTGATGGGCGAGGCTGTGTTGGAAATCGGAGATCTGACCTTAACACCCATGGCCGCAGTGGCGGGTACGTTTGCGGATTTAGTGGGGGACTGGCTTGTAGAAAAAGGTGCATCTAAGGTCATGATTAATAACGGTGGAGATATCGCGATAAGATTGTTTGGGAAAGAGAAGACGAAACTGGGGCTGACCCCAAGTATCGAATCTTCAGGGTATAGTCATATTCTGAACCTTACTGCTGGGGATGGAATTGGGGGAGTGGCAACCAGTGGTTTAGGAGGGCGTAGCTTTACAAAGGGTATCGCCAGAGCTGTGACGGTTGTTGCGAAAACTGCTCGAATTGCCGATGTTTGTGCAACGCTTGTAGCAAACCATTGTTTCACTGAAGATCCAGACATTTTGAGACTTCCGGCTGAACAACTGGACCCCAATACAGATATACCCGGGCACCTGGTTACAGTCAGGGTCGGGGACCTAAGCCTTCATACTAAGAAAAAAGCTTTGGAGAATGGCTTGCGTAAAGCGGTAGAACTTAGATCTCAAGGACATATTCACGGAGCAGTGATTTTTCTTGATGACTTGGTAGTTATGTTACCAGATAACTTGTGTCAAGCGGCAAAAATTTGAAGGAGGAAATAAAAATGGAAATTCGTAAAATCGTAACGGTGGTTGAAGAAACTCATAAAGATGGCGAAAAGAATGTGGTTAAACCTACACGTAAGGCGGTGGCTATGGCCGTTATTAAAAATCCGTTTGCAGGAAAGTACGTGGAAGATTTAACAGAGCTGATGGAAATTGGCAAAGAATTGGGTTCGATGCTTGCTGAAAGGGCAGTAAAAGCACTGGGAATTGCAAAGGAAGATGTGGAGAGCTACGGCAAGGGAGTCATTGTTGGTGAGAAAGGTGAACTTGAACACGCCGCTGCTATTTTACATCCTCTGTTAGGCAAACCTTTTAGGGAACAAGTTGGGGGAGGTAAAGCAATCATTCCTTCTGCTAAAAAACTTGGTGGAATGGGAACGGGTTTAGATGTACCTGTACATTACAAAGATGCTGCGTTTGTTCGTACACACTATGACGCCATGGAAGTGAGAATTGCCGACGCGCCTAGAGCAGATGAATTGCTGATTGCGATGGTCGTTACGGATTCTGGGCGTCCACATCCACGAATTGGCGGTTTGCAAAAAGGTGAAATTAAAGGTGAAGATGGCCTGAGATAGCAAATAAGTTTAAATAATAGGGGTGTTACCAGTGAAAGTAGGCTTTATTGGAATTGGTGTCATGGGAAAACCAATGGCTAAAAATATTATAGGTGCAGGTTATGAGCTGTTTGTAAATGATGTGAATGAAGCAGCCGTTCAAGAACTAGTTGTTGCAGGGGCGAAAAGAGTTCAGAGTCCACGAGAATTAGCACATGAAGTCGATGTTGTTATCACAATGTTGCCAAATGGAGCGATTGTAGAACAGGTACTTCTTGGAGAACAGGGCATCTTTGTAGGGGTCAAGCCGGGATTTACGATCATTGATATGTCGAGTGTTGCACCGACATTCACACGTAAAATGGCGAAACTAGCTTCCGATCGGCAGATTGATTATATCGATGCACCGGTAAGTGGCGGGGTAAAGGGCGCAACGGAAGGAACGTTAACCATCATGGTTGGCGGAGAGAAAGAACTGGTGGAACGCTATCAATCGTTGTTGGAAGTAATGGGTAAAAAGATTTACCACGTGGGTAAAGTAGGAGCAGGACATGCAGTAAAGATCGTCAATAACTTATTGTTGGGCGTGAATATGGCAGCGGCAGCAGAGGCTTTTGTCTTAGGAACAAAGCTTGGGCTGGATCCCAAAGTCTTGCTGGAAATTATTAGTGTTAGCTCTGGTAACAGTTACGCTCTCGTAGCCAAAATGCCTAATTTCGTTTTTAAAGGTCAGTTTGAGGCAGGATTTGCAATTGACCTCCAATATAAAGATCTTGAACTCGCCATCCAGACAGCTAAAGAAGCCAGAGTCCCGATGATTTTAACGAACGTTGCCCAACAGGTATTTGAGCAAGCGCGAGCTGCAGGACTAGGACGAGAAGATATTTCCGCCGTAATAAAACCACTAGAAGATCTGTTGAATATTAAAGTCAGAACCTAAAGCTGAAAACTGGAGGTGAACCAAGTGAAAGAGATCTTGAAACTAATCCAAACAAAGGGATACGAAATAGGAAATTTAACTATAGGTGAAGTTGTCGAAATCGCGGAAGATTTAGGCCTACGTGCCAGTGATGTTATTATTGCTGAGGCCATGTCCCAGAATACTATGACTCGAGAAGAGGTTATCGATGCCGTGATCGATGCCTTTGCGCACAACCTTTATGCAACAGAAGTGGGTATTACCTTTGGTTCAAGTTTTTTGCTTGGTAAAGCACCACAGGAATTAGCATATAATGATTTTTCTCATCGTTTATTTGAGGATGATCTCATCAATAAGATTCTTGTTTATACTCTAGCGGCTCAAGTAGGCAACCATTCTTGTGGCCTTCAACCTTGCGCTGGAACAGGGGATTCTTGTACCTACACTGGACTTTTCCGGGCGCTCAGGGAAATTATTGAAGATAAAGAAGAATTAGCACGGGTCGTATCTGTGATGCTAAAAGTAGGGACTATTTTCCGGGCCGGTAAAACATCTACGGGTTGCAATATGGAAGGCTTCGGTGCTGGAGCTGCTGCTACAGCTGCAGCATTGGTCGAATATCGCCAAGGACCGCCAAAAGTGTTGGCCAAAGCGATAGTTTTGGCATTATCTCCAACGATAGGGGTACCCTGCACTCCCCGGGTAATGGTATCCGGCTTGTGCGCCACTCATATCGGTGGTGGTGTGGTTATTGGCAATTTGGCAGCAAACCTGGCAATGCATACAAATATTCCAGTCGATGTCCCTGTTGACGTCATGGTTGCCATGGCAGCAGCAGTACACCCTGTCTCGGCGACTCAAATAGTTCCAGTGGTGAACGATTATATGCAGCCCTTCTTTAAAACAAATCTTGAGGTTGAATATTTCGTAGACGAGGCAATTAAGGAGAAGGAAAAGACAGATGTTGAAGTGACTATGGACAGAGCCTTAAAAGAAGCCCGTGCGCTTGCTGAAAAAGCTAACTCTATCGTTAAACCTTTTGGGGAAGCAGTGGTTGGGGGAAGTAGCCAAGCTGTAGGATCACCGACGAATACGAGTCGTATTGCACATTCCTTGGCGAAGGGGGAAATCACTGGAGTTAAGATCGAATTGTATGCAGAACTGTTTGCACGTCGTGGAATTAACGTTCCAGGAATCCTTATGGCTGCAGTTTTGGGGGCCAGCACAGATAACAGTAAATCCTATCATGAGATCATGCAAATAGTCCAAGATAAAAAGATAAAGGTTGAAATAGTAAAGGTGGATGAGCCTCAGATGCAAAGGATAACTATTTCTGCTACTGAGCAAAGTTCAATGGTTGAAGCTCTGAACAGAGGCGGCGCTAGACTGGTTCTTAAAAATGCCAAACCGTCTCTCGAAGAAGCCTTTATGGTGGCGAAGCGGTTAGGTATTGTTCTCGTTGATTGATCGAATGGAGGGGAAGTAAAGTGAACCAAATAGAAAGATATTTGGCAATTGCGGCAGGCAAAGGTGAGGTTCACGCTGATGACGATATTACGGTAAACGTTGATCTTGTGATAGCCCATGATATCACTGGACCCATGGCAATTGAACAATTCAAGAGGATTGGCATAGACCACGTTTTTGATGCTAAAAAAGTGGTCTTTGTCCTGGATCATATCATGCCAGCAGCTACGGTAGAGGCTAAAGTATTGCACAATGTTCTCAAAGAGTTTTCCCAAGACTATGGAGTAAAACTTTACGACAAAGGAGAAGGGGTTATTCACCAAGTTATAGCCGAGAAACATCGTTTGAAACGAGGCTCGATCTTGATAGGTGCAGACTCCCATACATGTACTGCAGGTGCGTACGGTGCTTTAGCAATTCCAGTAGGCGCTACTGAATTAGCTGCTACTATGGCTACTGGAACCATCGATCTAGAGGTGCCATACGTCTGTGAGATTCGTATTGACGGGAAGCTACAACCTGGAGTTTACGCTAAAGATGTTATCTTATACTTGATCGGACATTTCGGAACGGCAGGATTCACGGATCAAGGAGTCATATATACGGGTAGCCTAATGAGTGAGCTAACTATGGATGATAAAATGACGATTTCTAACATGAGTATTGAGATGGGGACAATGATTAGTTATTTTGCAGATCTGGATCAACCCGTTGGGACGGTCAAAGAAGTCTATATCTTCAAAGCAGAAGCTATTCCAGTATGTGTAGCCTGCCCGCCCAATCCGGATATTGTAGTTAAGGCGACTGACCTCTCTTTAACCAAGATATCCCAAGTAGTTATTGGAAGTTGTACAAATGGAAGATTAAGTGACATGCTGGTGGCGGCTGAAGTGCTTAAGGGACACAAGGTGGCTGAAGGAGTTACTTTATTGATAATACCCGCATCAGTAGATATTGCACAGCAAATGGAGGACCAAGGTCTAAACCGAATTTTCCGCGAAGCCGGTGGTATGATAACTAGCCCAGGATGTGGTCCCTGTTTCGGTGCACATATGGGACTTTTAGCAGCAGGGGATGTTGCTGTTTCCACAACGAATCGAAATTTTCCTGGTAGAATGGGTCATCGTGACGGAAAAGTATATCTTGCATCTCCTCGTCTTGCAGCAGAAAGTGCGATCGCTGGAACAATCGTATCCCCCGGTACTGTTGTGTCTTTAGGAGGTTTAGTTGATGAGCTGGAAAAGTAAGATACAGGGTCGTGTTTGGAACTTAGGAGGTAATGTTGATACGGACCAGATTTTCCCTGGTTATGCAATGGCAGCTCCCGTAAATAAACTTAAGGAATATGCGCTTGCAGGTAGCGAAATTCCGGATTTTTCCAATAAAGTACAGGATGGAGATATTATTGTAGCTGGTGAGAATTTCGGTTGCGGTTCGAGTCGGGAGCAGGCGCCAGTTGCTCTGAAGGAAGCAGGAGTAGGCTTAGTAATTGCTAAATCCTTCGCTCGAATTTTTAGGCGCAATGCCATAAACATCGGTTTACCGGTTCTAGTATGTGACATGGAACAGCAGGTGGAAAATGGTCAGGAAATTAAAGTAGACTTTGTATCAGCTGAAGTTACAATTTGTGCCAGTGGTAGGAAAATTAGCGGAATTATTTTATCTTCCAACGTTTTGGAAATTTTAAAGGCAGGTGGGCTTATTGCCAAAGTCCGAAAGCAAATAGGAGGGAGAACCTGATGCAGGAAAGAACAAAGAAGATCATTACAGAAGATTATGAACGGGTTCAAGCCTACGAAAAGGTTTTTGGCGTAGAGATGCCTAAAATGGGTTTCCATGGTTCGATTACTGGTCTGCCAGCTCCTTTTCCTCGATTAGTTAATGGAGTTGAACGCAGTGGTTATCGTATTACAGAATTGGGACGTCTTGCCGCCCAGACCGGTATTCCTGTGCAAAACCCCATTTTGGGCCGTAATTCTGCTGAGGAGACTTATCAGGAAGCAACCGCTATGTATAAAGTAGCAGAAGAACTTAAAATAGATCTCTTCCATTTTGTGCATTCTGAAGCCACCCGGCACATTGATCCTTTAGATGGGGTAGATTTGATTGAGCAGTCCCGGGGTAAGGGCGGCATAACACCTGGCGGAGAGCGCCGATTCATAGAACTGGGCGGTGGAGTACAACATCCTCTACGTATTAACGCTACTGGGGATACACCACACTTATCCATTATTAATTCCCTGATTGCCGGCTTTGATGGTACAGATATCGGACCCGTTATCCATGTTCATTTTGGTGGGCGGGGTATTCATGATTATAAGACAAAGGTTTCTAACGGATATAAAGCGCTGCAAATCTGTGCTGAGAATAATATTTTTGTTCAGACAGATTCACATAAACACCTCAATAATATTGGTGGAACAGACGGTATGGCGCTAGCAATGTGCCTATTAGCCGAAGGCCTAGCGATCCATGCTGGATTACCCAGTGCCCTTAGTGGACTCCAAATGAATGTGGGTGGAATTAATATACTGGCTGATTTGGCCGTCATGCGAGCTTTTAGACAACTTATGTGGAGTGAGTTTTTGATTGTTGTCCCTGAGACCTTCCAGAATCCTCCGGCGGATCTGATTGCAGAGCAAGCTCACTTTGCTCGGATGGCGATTAGTGCCAAATTAGGTGGAGCAAATTTCTACCGGCCAAAAGCAGCGGAGAACGTGGGTATTCCGACGGGAGCATCAATGGCTAAGGCGATCTGGGCCACCCAAAATGTCTTCGAAAATACCGCTTCCTACGAGATGAAGGATCCAGCTATTGAGCGACGGCAGGCTGAAGTGGTTGCAGAGGCTTTGGCTGTTCTGACGAGCACATTCGGATTGTCTCGGCAGTTAAGTCCAGGTGAAATTACGCAAGAATTTTGGTTAAAATTTGGGAATGAAGAGCTAATCAATAGCATTGTTAATGCAGGAAAAAAGGGGATTCTCGATGCTCCGAGAGCAGCTGCCTGGGATCTAAAGAGGGGTGTGAAAACCCACCGCGGGATAGACGGGATTCGCCGCTATATCCCAAGCTATGGTCCTGTTGATGTTCCTGAGGATAAATTATCATACACCACTGAAAAGGTTACAGTGAAAGCTGAGAAGCCTATTTCTAAAAAAGAAAAGATCCTTTTAGCGACTGTGGGTGCAGATGCTCATGTGGTAGGAATTAACGTTATTCGTGAGGCGTTCGAGCAAGCAGGTTATGAAGTGATCTATTTACGAGGAATGAATTTGCCAGAAACCGTGGCTGAAGTTGCCGCAGAAACCAAAGCGGATGTGATTGGAGTTAGCAACCTCTTAGGGTTAGGTTTAACACTATTCCCGCGTGTAGAGATGCGCCTTAAGGAACTTGGGATCAGGGATAATGTAGTACTCATGGCTGGCGGACGGATCGCAGAAAAAGAAGAAGAACACGCACTAATTGAACAAAAGATTAATAACGAGGGAACGGATTTTTTAGGAGTCGAGAGCTTCTTTGGTCCTGGTACTGATCCACAAGATGTGATTAAGTGGGTAGAAGAGAGAATAATTGAAAGAGGTAAATAGTATGACTGAGCAACGCAGGATACGATGTGCCATATTAAGGGCTGGTACGAGTAAAGGTATTTTCCTGATGGAAAACGACTTGACCTCAGATGCACAAAGAAGGAATCAAGAGATATTGGCTATTTTTGGTAGCCCAGATGTCAGGCAAATTGACGGTTTGGGTGGAGCAGATCCTCTAACGAGTAAGTTAGCCATTATTGGGCCTCCTACACGAGCTGATGCCGATGTCAATTATACGTTTGCGCAAGTGAGCATAGGAACGGACAAGGTCGATTTCTCCGGAAATTGCGGAAATATATCGTCAGGGGTTGGTCCTTTCGCAATCGACGAAGGTTTAGTAACGGCTGTCGAGCCTGTCACCATGGTTCGTATTCATAATACTAATACTGGCAAGATTTTGGTTGCTGAGGTTCCAGTGAAAGATGGTAAAGCCAAAGTACACGGTGACTATAAAATTGCAGGGGTTCCAGGCACTGGAGCGAAAATCATGTTGGACTTTGCTGGGACTGCTGGTGCAGTAACTAATAAGATGCTACCTACTGGGAAGGTAATTGATGTGCTTGATATCGATGGTTTTGGAACCTTAGAAGCTTCAATTATTGACGTCGCAAATCCTATGGTTTTTGTAAGGGCCAAAGATTTAGGTCTTACAGGGATTGAAACCCCAGCTGAAATTGACTCAAACAAGGAACTATTGGGTTTGTTAGAAAAAATCCGTGGAAAAACGGCAGCGATAATTGGAATGGCTGAAGACGAAGCAGATGCGTTGAAAAACAGTCCTGCCTTTCCTATGATTGCTTTTGTCAGTGAACCACAAAATTATGTGGACTTTACTACAGGTAATAAAATTAGCGCTGATCAAGTGGATTTTGTATCTAGACTTATGTACATGCAAGTGACACACAAAACTTATGCTGGTACAGGGACGACTTGTACTGGAGCAGCAGCGAAAATCCCAGGTACGATTGTAAACCTTGTGACCCATTCTAAATCTGCACTTGTTAGAATTGGACATCCAGCGGGTGTTATTGATATTGAAGTTGAAGCTACAGAAGAAGGAGACGGCATTAAGCTTGAAAGAGCGGCATTTGGTCGTACTGCACGCCGTATCATGGACGGGCATGTTTACATTTCAATATAGTTTAAGAAAAAATGGAATGCCAAGGAAGGTGAAGTAAAATGCCCCAGGTTGATCTTTTAGTCTACGATGTGGGAAGTACGTATACCAAGATATCAGCATTCAATCGAATTGGGACCAATTTAAGCTTTATCGGTCGTTCCCAGGCTCCAACCACAGTAGAAAACATAGAGATAGGGCTTATGAGGGCTTGCCATAATCTTGCAGATGATCTTCAGTGGGCAGAGGTCACTTCCTCCCACACATTGGCAACGAGTTCTGCCGCAGGGGGGTTGCGGATGGTAGCGATGGGCTTTATGCCCAGAGTTACAGCGAAGGCTGCCAAAGAAGTGGCGATGAGTGCTGGTGCTAGGGTATTGGAGATTATTTCACATGAAACAGCCGTTGATTTTCGATTAGAGGTGTTACAGGAGATCAAGCCTGACATTATTCTCTTAGCCGGTGGGACAGATGGTGGCGATCAAGATTCTCTGTTGGAGAATGCTGAAGTTATTGTCCAGAGTAAGACACATGGTGTGGTCATTATTGCTGGAAATACTGAAGTCCAAGCAAAAGTAGAAGAGATTTTGACAAGAGGCGGAATTTTATCGACTCGAGTGCCTAATGTTATGCCAACGATTCATGAGCTGAAAGTCAAACCCGCGAGGCAAGCAATTCATCAGGAATTTATTAGGCAAATTACAAGGGCCAAAGGTTTAGGCCGTTTACTGGAAATGGTTTCTAATGGACGGGTTACCCCAACACCCGGTGCGGTGCTGATGGGGACAGAGCTTTTAGCGCTTGGTACCCATGAAAAAGAAGGTTATGGAAATATCATTGTCATAGATATTGGTGGGGCAACAACGGATGTCCACTCTGTGTTACCTGATTTAGTAAACCTATCCAAAGAGGAAAAGGGCTTAGTTGTTTCAAATGAGAAGCAGCTATCTTACAGAACGGTTGAAGGTAACCTAGGATTAAGGGTAAGTGCTACAGGAATTGTAGAAACGGTTGGAGCAAGTGCTGTTTTGGCTAAAGTTGGTTTAGAAGGCGAAAATTTAGTCAAGGAGATCCAAGCTTATGCACATTATCTTGAGAAGAACACTGGACACATCAGCATTAGTGAAAAAGAGATAAATTTTGATAAAGCGTTAGCGATTACTGCCATAGAAATTGCCATTAAACGGCATGCTGGATATTTTGCGCAGAGTTATGACCCAGTTCTTGGAATTGTACCGGGAACGCCCGTGGGTCGAGACTTGCGTAAAGCTCAGAGAGTCATTGGAGTGGGTGGCATTTTCGCTCATTCGACAAAAGAAGAAGCTTTAGAAATTCTACACAAATCTTTGGCCAATCGAGGAATTTCTTTATTGCCAGAAAAACCTGAGTTTGTGGCGGATCTTAATTATCAGTTATATACCATTGGGGCTATGGCAGAAGAATATCCTAATGAAGCGTTTTCTTTGGCGGAGAATAACATTTTAAAAGAAGTCTAAATTTGAATTAAGGGGCTAGATTATAATGAATAAAGGTAAAGTATTAAGGAATCTAATAGCATCTAAGGAAATATTAGTTGCCCCTGGAGCGCACGATGTCTTAACAGCAAAGATTATTGAGAAAGCGGGTTTTAAGGCCGTTTACATGACAGGTTATGGCCAAGCGGCAAGTCATTTAGGCACAGCAGACGTTGGGTTAATGACAATGAGTGAGATGTTAGCTCGGGCAAACAATTTTGCAAGTGCCGTAGATATTCCGGTTATAGCTGACGGTGACACAGGATTTGGAAATGCTATTAACGTTATGAGAACAGTACGTCAATATGAAATGGCTGGAGTGGCCGCTATCCAATTAGAGGACCAAGTTGCCCCGAAAAAGTGTGGACACATGACGGGACGCCAAGTTATTCCGATGGACGAAATGGTCGGCAAAATAAGGGCGGCTGTCGAGGCGAGGCAAAATCCTGATTTCGTGATCATTGCCCGTACGGATGCCCGAACCATCCATGGGATTGACGAGGCTATTCGCCGTTCTAAGGCTTATGAAGCAGCAGGCGCTGATATAATCTTTGTTGAATCACCAGAATCAGTCGAAGAAATGAGTAAAATAACATCTAGCTTCAATGTCCCTGTTTTAGCAAATATGGTAGAGGGTGGAAAAACGCCTCTTTTACCGGCTCAAGAATTGGAAAAGTTAGGGTATGATTTAGTTATCTTCCCGACTGCTTCAACGTACGTGGCGGCTCAGGCCATGAAGAATTTAATGGCACAACTCATGAAAACAGGAAGCACTGAAAGCTTAATACCAGAAATGACCTCATTCTCAGAATTTAATGAACTAATTGGTTTGTCGCAAATTCGTGAGTTAGAAAAAAAATTTGTCATTGGTTAAAGTCAGAACAACTTAAGAGGGAGGAGAGAACGGTATGTATTCTGGATATAGAGAGAGTGTTAGCCCCGGTATCCGGAGCCCTAGCGGAGTATAAAAGAGATTTAGGGGAAGGCGTATTGCATTAGAGGAAATTTAGGAGGGGAAAACATGAAAAAAGATCAAGAAAGCCAAGAAAAGCCAGAAAAGCCATTAGAAAAGGTTAGCTTTCTAAAACGTAAAAATATAGTATTTTCTGTAAAAAGATATGGTGTTGATGCATTAGGGGCAATGGCATTGGGTTTATTCTCCAGTCTTATTGTAGGACTTATCCTCAAAGTAATTGGACAGCAACTTGGAGTACAATTTCTCATTGATTTTGGTATGAAGGCGATGGCAATGATGGGACCGGCCATCGGTGTCGCTGTGGCCTTTGGATTAGGAGCGCCTCCGCTCGTGTTATTTGCTTCTACGATTACTGGTATGGCAGGTGCTACAGTTGGAGGTCCCGTCGGTGCATTTGTGGCAGCCGTCATTGGTGCAGAATTTGGAAAAATGGTTTCTAAAGAGACAAAAGTGGATATTATTGTAACTCCTGCTGTTACCATCTTGATGGGTGTCGCTGCGGGGACCATCATGGGACCACCCTTGGCACAATTTATGATGTGGCTGGGAGCCGTTATAATGTCGGCAACCTTACTTGCTCCAATTCCAATGGGTATTTTGGTTGCTGTACTTATGGGCATAATATTAACATTGCCAATTAGTAGTGCTGCTTTGGCCATGATGCTTGTATTAGGAGGGCCTGCAGCGGGGGCCGCGACGGTTGGTTGTGCTACACAGATGGTCGGGTTTGCTGTAGCAAGTTATCGTGAGAATGGATGGGGCGGTTTAGTTTCCCAAGGGTTAGGGACGTCCATGCTCCAAGTACCTAATATTGTTAGAAATCCGTTGATATGGGTGCCTGTCATATTGGCAAGTGCAATCTTAGGGCCTTTAGCTACAACTATTCTGCCGATGGCTAACATCCCTGCCGGTGCTGGCATGGGTACGGCTGGGTTAGTTGGGCAGTTTGGGACAATCGAAGCCATGGGCATGAGTTCTGGTGTCTTACTTAAAATTGTGTTATTACATTTCATTTTACCCGCTCTTCTAACCCTAGGTATTTCAGAGTTTATGCGAAAAAAAGGTTGGATTAAATTTGGAGATATGAAATTAGACAATTAGTTAAGGTTTCCCATAGACGTAAAAAAGGGCCCCTAAAACCATTTTAAAGTTTTAGGGGCCCTTTTACGTTCTATTCAGCTAGAGCAATCGCTTCAATTTCCACAACAGCATCCTTTGGCAAACGCGCAACTTGTACTGCCGAACGGGCAGGAGGATTGTTCGGGAAATAGGTGGCATAAACGGCATTCATCGCTACAAAGTCATTCATATCTTTTAGAAAAACCACGGTTTTTACAACCTTGTCTATAGAAGAGCCTGCGGACTCTAGAATAGCCTTGACATTATCTAAGGATTGTTTGGTTGCACCTTCAATGTCCGCGACCAACTCTCCACTTTGTGGGTTCATAGGAAGCTGTCCGGATGTGAAGATGAGATTTCCCACCTTAACCCCTTGAGAATAAGGTCCAATGGCGGCAGGTGCGTTGGGAGTACTTAAAGTTTGTTTGTTCATGGTTTCTACCTCCTTGAAGTTTGTCATGCAATCTTTATCCGATGACAGACTAATTTAAGTATAACTTATTTCACGAGATAAACCAAAAAAATTAAACTTTCATTAGTATGAGATTATTCTTCTCCCATTTGGCAGGTTTTATCAAGATTGTGTCTATTTTGTTGCTAGTGATTTTTATGGTTATAAAGATAATGAGCGAAGCAAAAGCATATTTTGGAGCTCAGGTTAACCTTGTAGTTACCCTTAAATTTAGCGGACTCAAGTTAATTATAACTTGGGCGGTCTAGAATCGACTTGAGTTACATCATTTTCCTGTGGATTAGAGGTGAATCAATTCCACTGGAAAAGGGAGAAAGATGATCGCCAATATCCTTTAGGCTAGCGGGTTTGAAAGGAATATTTACACAGAAATGTAATATCTGCATTTTGGCATACAATTTGCAATTGTATTGTTTAATTGTTACTCTACTAAGGCATATGAAAGAAAATAACAAGTCAAAGATGCCAAGGATATTTTGCGTCAGATAAAGAAAACTGGGCTAGCGTCAAGCGCTGGCCATGGATGGCCGAGCGTCCCTGAAGCCATGGACGGCGAGAAGGGACCCCTCAGGCGCCGGCGGTCGCCCTAGTTGCACTTATGCTTCCAGAAAGTATATAACGTTAGTTATACTTTCTGACTAGTACAAGGAGGTATGTCTCCAGAGGCCCGATGACAGAGGCCAGAGATCGGAAAGGTAATACAACGATCTGACACTTCCGGCTTCTGACGTCTGGCTTCTGAGTTTAGGTGAACATGCCGACGCAGTATGGCACGAAATATTCTTGGCATACTGACTGGTTATTTTCTTGAATGTGCCTAAAGTGAAGGCAACTTAATTTTAGTGTTTGAAACGGCTAATTTAAGGTTCAGAAAGTAGGAGGGGGTATGTATTGTGAAATCAATCTTTATTCAAAACAAATTTACGCTAGTATTTACTGGAATTATGGTTTTATTAGGGATAGTTTTAAGAAATTCTAGTGCTATTTTAGGCCTTCTGATGTTTAGTATCGTAGGTTTAATTGCTATTGCATTATTGCAAACGAGCAGAAATTCAAAATTAATAGCAATGTCCATAGAATATTTAAAACGGGGCTCCCTTGGAGATTACTTGGTTTTAGAAAAAGGAGTGGATGTTGCTAAAAACCTCCTTAATGAGTTAACCATAATAAAAAAGGCTGGTAAATTGGATAGAAAAGTGATTTTGGAACTACAGAAGAAGTTATTAAAACAAACTAAAGGGTTACTTTCAGTGAGTTCCTTTTGGGAACCCAATGCTTTTGATGGGAATGATAATTACTTTGTAAACTCAGAAATGTATGATGAAGGTAAATTCACGTCATATGTTTATTGGGAAAACGATAATATCGAAGTAGTGGCTCTTAAAAATATATACACTGAAGCGTGGTATATCATTCCGCAAAAAACACGAAAAATTTCAATAATAGAACCTTATTACTATGAGGTTAATGGTGAAAAGATATTAATGACGAGTATAATGCTGCCAATCATACTTAATAGAAAATTCATGGGCTCAATCGGCATTGATATAGAGTTAAAAGAAATTAAACAAATCCAAAGCGAGGTAGTATTATATGAAAATAAATACAAAAAGTTAGACACTGAAACAATTATGGAAGCTATCATTAATAGGAAAGCTGACTTTGGAATACTCGGACAAGTTATCAAAGCTACAAATGTTAATCAAAAAGAAATAATTTATCGTTTATTACAAACAGCGAGCCAGGTTAACAATACTGCTCGAGAGCTAACCCTCATATCTCAAGAGTCGGCAAAAGCAGTTGAAGAGGTAGCTAAAACAATCGAACAAATTGCAGGAAGTGCCACAGAACAAGCAAGAGATACAGAAGATGGTGTCACTCAGGTCATTGAATTAGGGAACATAATTGAAGAAGAACAACAATATTTACACGATTTGAATAATTCAACTGAAATAGTAGAAAAAATGAAAAATGAGGGCAGCGTGTCAATCCTTGAATTAATGGAAAGAACAAAAGAAAGAGAACTTTATATGGAAAGGATACAAGAAGGAATTATTAAAACTAATCAAAGTGCTGAAAAAATTAACTCCGCTAGCCAAATGATTCAAGCCGTAGCAGAGCAAACGAATTTATTGGCATTAAATGCTGCTATTGAGGCAGCACGTGCTGGTGAGGCAGGAAGAGGTTTTGCTGTAGTAGCTGAAGAAATAAGAAAGTTAGCGGAACAATCAAGTAATTCAACGAAGGAAATAGATACGATCGTTAATGAGTTACAAATAAACTCCCAAAATGCAGTAGAGATTATCGATAAAAGTTCCTTTATTGCTAAAAAACAAGAAGATAGTGTAAGGATTACAGATGCGCAATTTAAGGGAATTGCAGAAGCTATAGAAAAAACAAAAGGAATTGTTGGGAAATTAAATATCTCTGGGCAGGACATGGAGCTGAAAAAGAATCAAATTATTGAAATACTGAAGAACTTAGCCTGTATTGCCGAGGAAAACGCTGCTAGTACACAGCAAGTATCTGCTGCCACAGAAGAGCAAACAGCATCAATGATCGAGATAGCTAGCGCCAGTCAAGGCTTAGCGCAGCTAGCTCAAGAATTACAGCAGGCAATCGATAAATTCAAGGTTTAGTTGATGTGTCTATTCTTAGGAATATGAAAGAAAATAACAAGGCAAAGATGCCATGGATATTTTGCGCCCGACGCAGTATGACACGAAATAGACTGGCATACTGACTAGTTATTTTTTTGAAGGCGCCTTAGGTACAGGAAAAGCCAAGTCGAGTTACGACTTGGCTTTTCCTGCTTTTTTTGTATTCTAGCGGGGGATTAGGGTAAAATAGAGGTTAACTATCAATGATAGCAAAAGGGAGTGCTGTACTCATGAGCTTAGTTTATTCAGTCTTTGTTCCGCATCCACCCATTCTTGTTTCGGAGATCGGACGGGGAGAAGAGCGTAAGTGCCAAGCGAGTTTGGATGCCTACCAGGACATAGCGGGTCGTCTAGTTCAGGCGCAGGTCGAGACGGTGATCCTTGTTTCCCCTCATACACAGCTCGTCAAGGAAGGGATTACCCTTTTAACAGAGGCGGTCGCCCAAGGGAATTTTGATCAATTTGGAGCTGATCAGGTAAGCTTGTCATTTGCGAGCGACCCTGTGATTACTACTCTATTTCAGAAACATCTCGCGGGGGTTATTTCCGTGCAGGGACCTTTAGATCACGGCGCATTGGTACCCCTCTATTTTTTACAAAAGGCAGGTTGGAGTGGAAAAGTTGTACTGCTAGGAATGCCCTTGGAGCGACCGGAGGACTATGGTTTGCGGATGGGTCAGATCCTAGATAAGCTGCCTGGACGTTATGCACTGGTTGCCAGTGGTGATCTTTCGCATCGCTTGAAGGAAGACGGGCCGTACGGCTTTGATGCCGCTGGACCGGAATTTGATCAGTCCGTACTAAAAGCTCTGCAGCGGGATACGAAAAAACTCACTAGTTTGCCGGTTGACCTTGTCGAGAAAGCGGGTGAGTGTGGTTATCGAAGCCTGCGTTTGGCACTTGCTGCTAAAGAAGGAGCCCCAGAAGTGTTGTCCTATGAAGGGCCGTTTGGCGTGGGGTATATGGTGGCTGATCTGTATCATTCTTCTCCATTACCGCAGTGGGCGCGACGTTGTCTTAGGGACTATTTGAATCATGAAGACCCTGGTCTACTTCGTTTTCCCGATTCCCTGGAGTTTGCCGTACGAAGGGGATGTTTTGTAACACTAAAACAAAACGGCCAACTGCGAGGATGTATTGGAACAACAGAGCCCTGGCAAGACAATCTGGCATTGGAAATTCAACATAATGCATTGGCTGCAGGAACTGAGGATCCGCGTTTTAGACCCGTTAAAGTAGATGACCTTGACACCCTGAGCTTTACAGTGGATGTCCTTGGTGAACTTGAGAAAATTTCAGGGCCTGAGGAGTTGGATCCCTGGAGATATGGAGTAGTTGTTCGCCAGCGTGGGAAAACTGGAATTTTACTCCCTCACTTGGAAGGGGTCGATACGGTTTCAGATCAAATCAGTATTGCCAAGCAAAAGGGCGGAATCTCAGGAGAGGATTCGGTGGAGCTTTGGCGATTTGAGGTTACACGGCATTATGAGTAATGTTAATAATACCAGTAATATATCTAATCTTGATAAGAAGTCCTTTACTGCGACTTGTCTCTTATGTCCCCAGCATTGTCAATTGAGACAGGGGCAAACTGGGAGATGCCATGCACGTCAAAACCAAGAGGGAGAGATTGTATCTCTGACCTACGGTGAAGTGGCAGCTTGGAATGTAGATCCTATTGAGAAGAAGCCACTTTATCACTTTTATCCTGGCTCTTCAATTTTTTCTGCTGGAGGCTTCGGGTGCAACCTTAGCTGTTCGTTTTGTCAAAATCACGAGATATCCCAGAAACATCAAGTCGGAAGAAAAGTGACACCTGCCGGGCTTGCGGAGATTGCCTTGCAGGAAAAGCAATCGTTGGGATTGTGTTTTACTTATTCGGAGCCGAGCGTGTGGTTCGAAATGATTCGGGATACCGCGCCTTTGGTGCGAGCGCAAGGTGGGAAGGTGGTTCTTGTCAGTAATGGGACGATTTCTGGACGTTTCCTCGAAGAGCTGATTCCGTGGGTGGATGCGGTTAATATTGATATTAAAGCCTTTTCCGAGGAATTTTATCAACACTATTGTGGAGGAAAACTGGCTTGGGTTTTAGACAATGTAGAGCGCTTGGCAGGTAGGGTTCATCTTGAACTAACAACTCTCGTCATACCAGGTGCCAATGATGATCGCAAGGAAATCAGAGAATTGGCCCGCTGGCTACGCCAGCTCAAGGTTCCACTTGCTTGGCATCTGAGTGCCTACCATCCAGCTTATCGACTCAAGGTTCCACCAACTGATCGTCAAACTTTAGAACAATTAGGTGATATAGCCAAAGAATATCTCCCCTATGTGTATTTAGGCAATATAAAGGGAGGAGATACGACGTTTTGTCCTCAGTGTGGGGACGTTGTGATTCAACGTGAACCTGTTGTAGTTAATCGCCTAGACCGAGGATGTTGTCCCAAATGTGGAGGGAGTATTTTCGGAGTTGGGATGATGTGATGAAAGGAACCTGCTAACTGTGCAACTCTTATTCCTAATGATTCAAAATATTGGTCTAATTGTGGCAATTGCGTTTATACTAACGCGGTTAACTTCGTTTCGTAATCTCATTGATCATAAGCTTGATCGTTGGACCATCATTAAACTCTCGCTAGTATTTGGGTTATTTGGAATCGTCGGCACGTATACCGGGATTTCAATTCGGCCTAGTACAGATTCTTTTTTCTGGATTCCCCGCATGGATGCAGTTGGCTTTGAAGAAGCTCTCGCAAACTCACGTGTCGTTGGCGTCGTAATAGGAGGACTTCTAGGGGGGCCATGGGTTGGTCTTGGAGCAGGGCTCATAGCGGGTGTTCACCGAACTCTACTTGGAGGATTTACTGGGCTAGCATGTGGGCTTTCGACCGTGACGGCAGGGTTAATCGCAGGCCTCGTCTATATTAAGATAGGTAATCGTAGAATCGTTCCGACCTCAAAAGCATTATTCACTGGTGCAATTGCAGAGATAACACAAATGCTTATCATCCTTCTTATTGCTAAACCTTGGGGGAGTGCGGTCACCTTAGTTCAAGTAATTGCCCTTCCGATGATCCTGGCAAATAGTGTGGGGATCGCATTGTTTGTGGCAATGATACGATCTTTCATACACGAAGAGGACCGTATTGAAGCCAATCAGGCTCAAAAAGTTCTCCATATTGCCAATGAAATGCTGATCAATCTCCGCAGAGGTCTCACCGAAGAATCTGCAACCCAGATTTCTAAGCTTCTGTTACTAACAACGGGTGCTTCCGCGGTCTCAATTACAGATCACGAAAAAATTCTCTCTCATGTCGGGATTGGAGATGATCACCATTTGCCAGGACACACCGTTTTGACTGAAGCCACCAAGAAAGTACTCATAACTGGAAAACTATACATACCCAAATCCTTAGATGAAATTCATTGCCAGCGAATAGGATGTCCGTTGGCAGTGGCAATCATTGTTCCCCTGAAAAAATTGAATGAAGTGATTGGAGTTTTGAAATTCTATTTTTTAAATCCCAAACAGATTAAACCAGTAGACGTAGAAGTTGCTCAGGGTTTAGGCAAACTTCTCTCTCATCAGCTTGAAGTAGTCGATGCCCAGAACCATGCGCACCTCATCCAAGAGGCCGAGATTAAAGCGCTTCAAGCGCAGATGAACCCACATTTTCTATTTAATTCCTTAAATACAATTGTTGCTCTCATACGTATACAGCCCGATGTAGCACGTAAACTTCTCATTCAACTAGGGAATTTTTTCAGGCAAAATTTAAATGCCTCCCTTCACGAATTTGTCACACTAAGAGCGGAACTCGACCATACCCGTGCTTATATGGACCTTGAACAAGCTCGTTTCACAGAACGCTTAAGTGTTAAACTTGAAATCGATCCCTTGCTGGAAAATGTCCTTTTACCTCCTCTTACTCTTCAGCCCCTTGTGGAAAATGGAATACGTCATGGACTAAAGGGCCTTGAGAAAACGGGCGAAATCCTCGTTCGTGTTACAGAAACTAAAGGGTATGCCCTCATTTCAGTGAAGGACAACGGAATTGGAATTTCCGCAGGACGAATTGCCGAATTACTGCACAGTCGGATCGAATCTCAAGAAGGGACAGGCTTGGCCTTATATAATGTGAACCAGCGGCTTACTTATCATTTTGGAGAGGATTCCCAACTTCATATCGACAGTGAATTAGAACAGGGGACGTGTGTCTGGTTTAAAGTCCCGCTACAGAAGGGAGGGAGAATGGCGTGATTACTGTCGTTATCGCCGATGATGAACCACTTGCTCGGGACGAACTGGCTTATCTCTTAGGGAAATGTGATGATATCGAAATTGTGGGAGAGGCAACCCAGGGCCTCGAGGCTTTAGAAAAAATCATAGCCCTCAAACCTGATGCGGCCTTTTTAGATATCCACATGCCCAAGCTAGATGGCTTATTAGTTGCGAGAAAACTGCTCGAAGAGGATCATAATCTAATAATAGTTTTTGCGACAGCCTATGACCAGCATGCAATTCAGGCTTTTGAAGTCAACGCCGTAGACTATCTCTTGAAGCCTTTTGATGAGGAACGCGTCTCGAAAACGGTAGAGCGAATTCGTCAAAGGGTAAGAAATAATAAGGAAGATTTTCAGAATGAAATGCTCAATCATTCGCTCACTGAACTTCTAAAGAAAATGGACAGAGAGAGCGTAGCAGCCACAGTCGGCCAATTTAAAGCTCCGATTATCTCGAAACTGGCCGTTCAAGGTGAAGGAAGTATAGTTATGATTGATCCTAATGACATTCTCTATGTCTACCGTGAAAACAGGGATGTCTTCATCAAGACGTCTATCAAAGTATATTCAACCAAGTACACCTTACAAGCACTAGAAGAAAAATTAGCGAGCTATCCTTTTTTCCACACCCACCGGAGCTACTTAGTAAATTTAAACTTTGTACAAGAACTGGTGCCTTGGTTTAATGGAGCATATATTTTAATTCTAAATGACGAAGAACGTTCTGAAGTTCCCGTGAGCCGAACTTATGTCAAGGCATTAAAGGGTGTGCTGGAAATATAGTCATAAAATATTCACAGACCGCACATAGAATAATCACACTTGGACGACAAATTCGACATCCTAGACTTAAATTAAACATCTTCCTCTTAACATGATTTAAACTAAGGTAAGGTGAGGTAAGGCAGTGAACTTATCCTTAATCCTAATTTAAATTGAAGAGGAGGATTTATAATGATTACTTTTATACTTTCATTTGTAGCACTGATTGTAGGCTATATGGTCTATGGTAAGTTTGTGGAAAAAGTATTTGGCCCCAACGAAAATCTTGAAACTCCAGCCTATACTAAAGCCGATGGAGTTGACTATGTGCCCATGGGCTCCAACAGAGCGAGCCTCGTTCAACTCCTCAATATTGCAGGTCTTGGCCCAATCTTTGGACCGATTGCGGGTGCCTTGTGGGGTCCGGTCGCTTTTATTTGGATCGTTCTCGGAGGGATTTTTGCTGGTGGAGTACACGATTATTTTAGTGGTATGCTTTCCGTGAGAAACGGTGGAGCACAACTCCCTAGTATTGTCAGTAAGTATCTCGGCCGAGGAATGGGTTACTTCGTTAATGGCTTTTCTGTCGTACTATTGCTTCTAGTAGGAACGGTTTTCGTGGCCGGTCCTGCCAAATTGATTGTCACACTTACGCCTACTTGGATTAGTTTAAGCGTCGTGACAGGTGTAATTTTCATCTACTATATCTTAGCAACACTTTTACCCATTGATAAAATTATAGGAAAGATCTATCCACTTTTTGGTGTTCTGCTTATTATCATGGCTGTCGGCGTTGCCGTCGGACTGGTTGTTGAAGGATATACTATTCCTGAACTTACTTTGAGCAATCTCCATCCTAAGAATTTACCTATGTGGCCTTTGCTCTTCATCACGATCGCCTGTGGCGCGATTAGTGGATTCCATGCAACTCAATCTCCGCTCATCGCCCGGACGATGCAAAATGAAAAACATGGTCGTAAATTATTCTATGGCATGATGATAGGAGAATCTGCGATTGCTCTCGTTTGGGCTGCAGCAGGAATGGCTGTCTTCGGTGGAACGGGTGGTTTACAAGAAGCTCTGGCAGCAGGTGGACCAGCCGGAGTTGTACGCACGGTTTCGATTACCATGCTTGGAGCTTTCGGTGGAACGCTTGCTATTCTTGGAGTCATCATTCTCCCGATTACTTCCGGTGATACTGCATTCCGGGGTGCTCGATTAATTATCGCTGACTTCTTTAAAATGAATCAAAAGCCTATGGCTAAACGCTTGGCTATATCCATTCCCATTTTTGTTATCTCTTACGCCTTAACCAAGATCGACTTTAATTTTCTCTGGAGATACTTCGGCTGGGCGAACCAAACAACAGCTATGATCCTTCTTTGGACGGCTGCTGTATACCTCGTCATGGAAAAACGCTTTCACTGGATTGCAACAATTCCTGCCATCTTTATGACGGCAGTTACCTTCACCTATCTCTTACAAGCTCCGGAAGGCTTCGGCCTATCAGCTGGCATTTCCTCTCCCGTCGGACTATTAATTACCGTCGGAATCACGTTGCTCTTTGCCAGCAAAGTGCGTAAAATACGTAAAATGGAGATTTCCTAAGATGGAGGTAGCCCCAGTAGACCTTGAGGTAAATTTATCTGAACAGGCCATTGAATATATCAAAGAACGAGGCGGAATCCTTACCCTCGCAGAAGCTCCCCAAACTGGATGTTGTACAAACCTTGTCTTAGTTGGAGCACATCCTGGAATGCCTAAAGAGGAAGGGTATTTCGGCGTGAAGGAACAAGCTGGGATCCAGATCTACTATGACCAGTTCATCATTAAGAAAGATAAACACTATGAGGTCGTTTTAGAAGGTTTACTGAAGTGGAAGACTCTTAGGGTATATTGAGCCTGAAAAAGGGTGACTCAAAGCTGCTAAAAG